>Ga0208648_1001356_pt1 | contig 20261 bp, 22 predicted proteins | sample AntAceMetag02UKL_FD_184772 | JGI IMG/M metagenome (GOLD analysis project Ga0208648, IMG submission 184772) | Saline lake microbial communities from Ace Lake, Antarctica - Antarctic Ace Lake Metagenome 02UKL (SPAdes) (version 2) | ecosystem: Environmental > Aquatic > Non-marine Saline and...
TTAACATAAGGACTATACAAACACGATCATCTCGTTTAATATGTTTATGCATACCCGTGGTATATTATGATTAGCTTGTAACTAATTACTTATACCACGGGTGTTGCATTTCAGGAGTTGATTCAGCATGACCTATGGACAAGAATTATTAAATATTCTCAAATTACAAATATTAAAAAAATATTAATACAATACAGAATTCATGGTTCTAATATTAGTAAAACTCACTCTAAAATTCAAAAACAAAATTCAACTAAAATCAAAATTAATCAATTAAGAAATTATCTTAATATAAATCCAACAGATGAGGAAATTTTAATTCATGAAAATATTCACAAACCAAACCAATATGAAATTAATGATTTCTTAAAAAAAGAAGAAAATTGGTTAACTAATTTAATCGAGCAAAATCAAAAAACAAAATTCTATAATGAACCTGAATTTTCACAAGTTCTTTCTCAAAGATGGTTGCAAATTTGCAGTATTAATTCAAATCATAACTGGAAAATTTGGAATAAATTTTGGAAATCATCTCTAAAAAGAAAATTAGATTTGAGAGAATGGGAGACATGGAAATTATTAATTAGATTTTTCTTTAAATGCTTTATTAAAAAACCTCAAAAATAAACTTTTCGAAAACCACTTTAAAAATCTGAAATCCGTCTTATTTAATTTCCAACTATTTAAAAACAACTTACTGGCTTTTTCATAATTATTATTTTCTTGATAAAGAAAAGCTAATAAAGAAAGATGTTTAGCTAAAATTTTTGGTCTTTTATTTAAGTCTGTATTATATTTCTTTAACAGTAATTCTCTCCCCTGTATTCTAAACTGTAAATTACCACTTAAGTGATCACTTTCTTTTTCAGATGAATTGACCTTAACTAAAACTTCATTTAAAAAAAACCCATGGCTAATTTTTGATAAACTAATCATAAAATCTTTGTCTTCAGCACTGGGAAAATTTTTATCAAAATTGTTTATTTGTAATATTTTTTCCTTCTTACAAAAAATTGTTGGGATTATGTTTGGGATATTCATAGACAAAGCTTCTTCAAAAAAATAATGAACTCCTTCCTTGAAGTTATTTTTTTGAGAACTTATAAGAACACCTTTTTCTTTAAAATAAGTTTCAGCCAGGCAAAAAGTAAAATCTATTTGATCTAAATGTTTTTCCATTATATTATATTGCCTCTTTAATTTTTCTGGATAGTATTCATCATCGTCATCTAAAAAAGTAATAAACTCTCCTTTGGAAATTTCAACTCCGTTATTTCTAGAAACCGAGACCCCTTTATTTTTTCCGTGTTTAATATAAACGATACGATCATCATTTATTTTTTCTATTATCTTATCTGCTCTTTTTTCTAAACCATCGTCAACCACAATAATTTCAAAATTCTGAAATGATTGATTAAGAACACTTTTAATAGACCTCTTTAATAATTCAGGTCTATTAAAAGTTGGAATAATGACACTAATTTTAGGTTTTCTATTCATAATGCTAATATTATTTTTTCAAATGTGATCGATGTGAAAAATATTTATTTTGTCTAACATTTCCTTTAATGTAATCAAAATTAAAATAATTTTTCCAAGCAACATAATTAAAACTAAGTTGATCTCTACAACTTCCTTTTTTGATTTCACTCCACCAATCCTCCATTATTTGAATAACACTAGATTCATTGTGTTTTCTCAAAATAACCATTCCAGCTATCAAACCATTGTGCTCAGGATATCCTTCTTCTTTATACCTTTCAATTTGATTTTTAATAATTTCAGGATCATCCTTATACTTCCCTTCTTTACCAATTTTTAATAAATAGTCAGCCTCATCATAAATACAATCCCGACAATCTTCTTTATCTTTAATCCAAAAAAGTTTTTTCCACCTTTTTTTCTGTTTGTTATGATTAAAAAAAGCTAAATCTACTTTTGATAAATACTGTTCTATTAATTTAATTACATTTCCCCTTACTAAGACATTTCCATCAATCCACACACTAACGTCATATTCTGATAAAAATTTATGAGGTAAAATCTTATAAATCTTTGCGCTTCTAACAGGATCTTCAAATTCCGGTTCAACTTTCCTAACTTCCCAAACATCTGAAACAAAATCCTGATCAGTGAAACAAACAAAATCACACCTTTTTGGAATATATTCCGGTTCAATTAAATTATCTTTACCTCCGAATATGGCAGTGTAAATTACAACTTTATTTCTCATAATTATCAAATACTTATTTAGGTACTATTAAAATTTTATTTTCTATTATTTTTCAACGATAAAATGATAAGTTGGAATAAAATGTTTTATTAAGTTATAAATAAATTTATTATTAATCTTTTTTTTACGTGTATCTAAAACTTTAAAATTATACTCAAAAAGTAATTTGGTTATTCTAATATAAGTATAATAATGCATTTTAGATAATTCTTGAAACCCAGCATCTTTGTTTGTTTTTTCTTTATTTAGACTTCTTAATATTTTATCAGATATTCTGCGAGGTAACCAATTAATAAACCACAAATGATAATGGTAATCATAAATTCCAAAACGATTGTGAAAACTTATATACATTTGTCCATTTTTTTTCAAGACTCTATAACATTCTTTTATCAATTTTTCAGGATCCTCAACATGCTCAGTAACTTCACTGCAATTAATAAAGTCAAAATAATTGTTTTTAAAAGGTAAATCTTCAGCCCTCCCATGAAGCAGATCAAAATCTATATTCCTTTTTAATCCTTTTTCTTTTGAAATTTCAATATATTTTTTATTTTTTTCCAAACCAATAACATCATAATTATTTTTAGCTAAAAAAATCAAAAAATCTCCACGACCACTGCCTAAGTCAAGAATCTTCTTATTTTTTAGATTTAAAACATGTTTTTCTAAATTTTTTAAATGGTTATTCATAAATTTTAAAATATTTTTTATCCTTCCCTTTTAAGTATAATTTCTTATATCAGTTAAGACTTGCTTTGAAATTTTAGCTATTTCTTTATTAAATTAGACTACTTCTCGAGCACGAAGTAATTGTTTGAAGGGGTGTCAAACGGAACAAAATTATCTACTATTTTTAAACCAGATTTTTCAATCTCTCTTTTTACAATAGAAATAGAATACTTCTTCTTACCTATCTCCCAATAATGTTGCCCATCAAAAATATGTTTTTTAAAGGAAGAAATTTTAATAAAGATATTTTTATAATTTAAAAAAGGTATTTTAAATAATAAATGAATTAAAATTCTTCTATGATCAGGTAACGATATAATTACATTTTTTTTCGAAACCCTAGACATTTCTTTCAAGTTATTTAAAAAATATTCAAAAGGCATATGTTCAAGAACCTCAAAGGCACAGACTACATCAAAAGAATTATCCGGGAAAGGTAACTTATCGACACTCGCAACAAAATCAGGCTTTAATTCTTTATCAATATCAACAGTTGTCACTTTTAAACCTAAGTCTTTTAAAATGTAAGTAACCCAACCATTTCCAGGTCCAATTTCAAGAACTTTTTTTATATCTTCCCTTTGTAATAATTTTAATTGATAGAAAAAACTCAACCATCTTGCTTTGTGATTATAATTATCACTAAAATAATGTTCTTTATTAACCTGAATATCGTAATTACTCATATTTATTAATGATAAAATTTAAAATTTTCTTAATATATTCATCCCAAGTATATTTTTTTACGTCTTCTTTTGCTTTATCAGAAATATTCTTAGCTAAATTATTATCTAATAAAACCTTATTAATACCAGACAATAAACTATCAGCACTACCAGCCTTAATTAAAACAGAATTTTCTTCATTTAGAACTTCCCTTATTGATGGTAAATCTGATGCAACAACAGAAACACCAGAGGCCATATACTCGAACATCTTTATTGGTGAAGTAAATTTTTCAGATTCTTCAGAAATAGGGATATTAGGTAACAACAAGACATTAGAAGCTTTAAGATAAAGTGGAGTGTCCTCTTGTTTCTTATGCCCAACAAATAAAATGTTGCTTAATTGATTGTCTATAATTATATTTCTATACTTTATCAGACCATTTCCAGTTCCACCCACTACCACAAAAAAAATATTTTCATTGTTATTTTTTTTAGCAACTTCCACAACAATATCTATTCCTTTCCAAGGATAAAGATTACCTAGATAAAGAACAATCTTTTTGTTTTTAGGTAAATTTAATTTTTCCCTTAATTCTTGTTTGTTATTAAGAATAATATCAAATTTTTCTAAATCAACCCCGTTAGACACAACAACACTATTTTTAAAACCCCTTTCACAAAACTCCTTTTTAGTCCCTTTAGAATTACAAACAATTTTTGTTTTTTTATTTAAAAACAATTTCAAAAACAAACCTCTTCTATTCGACCAATTATGAGCGTTATAAACTGTATTAAATCCTTTTAAGTTTAATAAAATTACAATGAAAAAATCTCGACTATAAATAATAGTATCTTTAGATATTTTTTTAAAAAATATTCTTAATACAAAAAATAATGTTTGAACATGAAAAACTAAAGGACCGAAGTATTTACTTAAAAAGATAATATCAATACAAGGAATCCTCTTAACAATGAAATTTCTTTTTATCCCATAATAATCAAATAAGTTTTCCTTTATGGAATTTTTTCTAGCAGGAACCCAAAGCTCTGTGTTTATCCCAGAATCTGAAAATTTCTCACAAGTTTTACTGATTTGGAAACCATGAGCTTTTTCTGTTGGTATTCTAGCGTTAACTATATAAATTATTTTCATCATTTTAAATCAATTTAATTTTAATTATTTTTATCAATTCTTTTCCTAAAATTTCAGGAGTCATATTTTGAATAAACTTATTATAAGCATTTTCTGCTAACCTGTTTCTTAATATTGGGTCTTCTTTTAATTTTAAAATTGCACCTACTAATTTTTCTGGGTTAGCTGTAGAAATCAAAAATAAATCTTCATTTGTAAATAGTTCTCTAATTGCTGGGGTGTCCATAGTAATAACTGGTTTTTTACATGCAGCAGCCTCATAAACCTTATTAGGAATAACTCTCTTAGCCTTTTCTGTATTTCCAAAAATACCTAAACAAATATCAGCTTTATTAATATACTCTGGTAATTTCTCATAGGAAATATTATCTACAAAGGTAACGTTTTTATAATTACCTCCTTCATATTTTTCTTTAATACTTGATCCTATTATATTAAACTTGATATTTACATTCTTTTCAAGCAATTTAGCTGTTTCTAATATATATTCAATACCTTGCAAAGGTATATCATTCCCATGAAAATGTATAATAAAATTGTTAGATTTTTCATCAATTTTTATTGGCCTTAAAATTTTTTCATCTGTTCCAACCAAAACCCTAACAAATTTTTCTTTTTTCAGACCAAATTCTTTAACAAAATATTTAATGTGTTCATCTGTGTCGAGTAAAACTATATCAGCCCATTTAGCAGACAATCTATCTAAATGCCAATAATATCTTGCCTTGAAACTTCCTTTTTTAGTATTCTTTCTATCCAAAACTTCTGATTTATATAAGGGAGCAAAGGAATCAAAAACAATCTTCTTTCTTGTTAAAAATTTAGCTAAAATCATAGATTGAAAACCAGGGAAGGCCACAAATAACACATCATATTGTTTACGTACTTTCCAATGTTTTTTTATTAAATCAAAATATTTAATAACTCCCTTTAATTCTGTCCTGCATTGAATTACTTTAATATTATTTTCTTCCAAACCTTGAATAAGCACTCTGTTACGAGAATATTTTGGATTATAAATCCCAAAAAAACAAACTGCTAAATTTTCTTTTATCATATTCTCCCTTTAACAAATTGAATTCCGCTAATTTTTCCTAAAAATTGCCACCAAGTAGTTGAACGATCAATAGACAACCTTGGTAAAATCAGTGAATTATTATTTAATTTTTTCAATCCAACGTAACCCTCTTTAACTGTAAAAGCTAGTTAAAAACTAGATTTTTCAACTTCTTCAACAACAGTATCATTAAAAACACCTTTTGGATATGAAAAATAAAAACATTTTTTACCCAATTTCTCTTCAATAATTTTTTTGCTTTCAACTAATTCCTTAATTAAAAATTCTTTAGAAACCTTGGTAAGATTAGAATGACTAAGAGTATGACAACCAAATTCAACTAGACCAGAATTTTTCATTTCATTAATCTGTTCCCAATTTAAATAACCATATTCCCCAACCAAATCTGTCACCAAAAAAATAGTTACTTTAATATTATATTTTTTTAATAAAGGAAAAACATTTATATAATTATCTTCGTAACCATCATCAAAAGTAATGGCTACATTTTTATATCCTAACTTAAAGTTATCAAGAAAAGTTATATTAAATTTTTTATTTATTAAAAATTTTATCTGTTTTTTAAACATCTCTGGTGAAACTGTAAAAAACCTTTCATCATTAGAAACAGTATGATACATCAATACGCTAACACATTTAGGTTTTAAAAATAATGAAATTAAATACTTTTTTAAACTAATTAAACTTTTAAGCATGATAAGTATTTATAATATTTTGAATCAACTTTTCTGAACTATGGTGTCTAACAATTTCCAACCTTAACTCATTCTGAATTTCTCTACTCTTAGAAAGATCTATTATTTTTTTAGCTAGTTCTTCAGCATCATTTGTCTCAAGAATAGATTGAACTGGTAAAATGTTACTAAAAGTCTTGTTTAGAGCAATTACTGATAGTCCACAAGCCACAGACTCTAAAACAGTCTTGTCCATTCCTCCAGTTGGACATAAATTAATACTCAAATCAGCTCTATTATAAATTTCACAAAGATCTTTGTTGGGAACACTCCCAACAAAATTAATAAACCGTCCTATATTTTTATCATTAATAAATTTGTCTATATCATTTTTATAGACCTCATCCTTCTTTGAAAGAGGAGAACCTACAAAACTAACCTTAAAATCTTTAAAATTAAACTGATTAACTAATAAATCAACTGCTTTAGTTAAAAGTTGTTGATTTTTTATTAACGAAATCCTACCGACATAAACAATATTAAAAATATTACCCACTTTATCTTTATTATCAGGTTTGAATTTTTCTATATCAATCCCGTGCCCCAAAACATGTAACTTTTTGCTTTTTAAACCAAAACTTTCTGATGAAGCAGTAAAAATAATATTTGCTAATTTACTTGCTATATATAGCTTCAAATTTTTAGCTTTATGTGTATACCACAAACCTATTTTCTTGCCCGTTATTCGCCAGAAAATGCCCCCTAGAACAACGTATTCTGGATTCATGTGAACAAATACATCATCGTAATCTTTTCGCTTAGACCAAATATATTTATAAAAATTAAGAGTGTATTTTAAACAGGATTTTCCTTCTTCTTTACCCAAAGATAATACCTCCACATTCCTCGGTAAATCATATTCCCCCGCTCCCAAAGTAATCACTGTCACTTTTTCACAATGCTTAGCAAATTCAGCCACCCACCCGTGGAAAAAACCAAGAATATCATCATTTTTATCTATTTTTTGTGTAACAATTAATAATTTCATATTTTCTTGACTTTTTATTTACATAATATATTATATTAATAATCATTATGAAAAGCGTCGTCAAAGGGCTAGTCCCGCGAAGGCGCTTTTTGTTTTTCTATCTTCTTTAATTCACCCCTTATATCTTCTAAATACTGAATTGCTCTTTTCCAACCACAAGCTTTTCTCAACAAAAAAGAAGTCTTCTTTCTATTAGGGCTTAAAGCAACTTTGAATTTATCTTTATCTTCTAAATATTTAACTAAACTAGCAAAATCCCCATCACTCGTTATTAAAATAGCATTGTCATATTTCGATAATAAATCTACAGTTGTTAATGTTAAATCAACATCAACATTTCCTTTTAGTTTTCCATTCTTACCTTGAGATATTTCCTTAAAAACAATTTCAAAACCAGCGTTCCTTAATAGAGAATAAAATTTCTCATTTTCTTCTATATATCCAATAAACCAAAAAGCTTTACTAACCTTATATTTATCTTTTAAATATATTCTTAATTTAAAAATATCCACAGCCCAACCATCATCTTTTGTACCAAGATATAAATTCTGAGCATCTATAAAAGCATAATTATTTTCCTTAATTTTATTTTTCATCTAATTCTCTTTTGTTATGTTAGACCAAGATTTATATAAAACATCCAAGACTTCACCCTCGGTTTGGGGCATCTTTTTAATATAATCTGCATAAGCTTTTTGTTCAAATTCTTTCATCATTTCAGGATGTTGTTGAGTATTAATAATATTTTGAGTAAAACACTCTTCATTACCAACATCGCAAAGAAAAGCGTTATTACTACTTAGTATTTCCCCCACTATTCCCACTTTGGTTGATAAGATTGGACAATGAGAAAGAATTGCTTCAGTCAAAGTTAAACCGTAACCTTCATAATTAGAAGTTGATAAAAGTAAATCAGCTGTTTTATAGTAAGAAATTGGATCATTGGTCCATTTTTTAAAAATTATATTTTCTTCTAAACCAGCTCTTCTAGCTTGTCGTTTCAAACTTTTTCGTACAGACCCATTTCCTACAATAACCAAACCTGTCTTCGGAAAAACTTCTACAGCTTTTTTCAAAGCGCTAATAGCCATGGATATATTCTTTTCTTTTTCCAAACGACTCATCATTATCATAATAAACTTAAATTGAGGATATTTCTTTTTTAAATTAAAACTTGGTTCAAACATCTGAATAAAAGTTGGGCTAGTAAAAATAGGTAAAATAGTTGTTTTTTCCTGCAAATTTTCAGCTAACGATAATTTGATTCTTTTGGAAACTACTCGAATATGATCAGCTTCTTTTAAAAGGAATTTAGAAAAAATAACTCTTATTTTATTAAAATAGGATTGCTTAGCAAAATATTTACTAAAAATATCAGTATGAACCTGTAATTCTAATTTAGCTTTTTGTTGTTTAGAAATCCTCCAAGCAATGAAACCTGTTTCATAGGGATCTTGAGCTGTAATCAAATCAGCTTCTTTTAGTAAACTAGCAATTTTTATAGCATCAAAAATATAGTGGAACTTACTCTTGGAATTGGTCGGATAAACAGTAACTTTTTCACTAATATCAAAAACTTTCTTTTTTGGAAGATCCCTAAAAGCTTTATTTAAAACAATAATATCAATTTTATCGACAAGAGAGCCATAATCAAACATTCTCTGCCTAACAGGGCTATTTTCCTCAAAAATCTTCTTATCAATACTAATCATTAAAATATTCATACTTTTAGTATAGCAAAGACAGGAAAAGAATAAAAATAGAGATTTTTATTCTTTTAAGAGCTTTTCTAAATTATCTAAGGTGTTTTCAATAGAAAATTGTTTTGATTTTTCATAGGCATTTTGAACAATCGATTGTCTAAATAAATCTTCCCTAAAAATTTTAAGAATTCCATTCCTGATAGCTTCTTTATCATCTGGTTTTACTAAAACTCCCTCTTGATTATTTTTAATTAATTCAGGATTACCACCAATATTGGTTGTCACCACCGGCACTTTATTATTAGCAGCCTCCAAAAGTAGATGAGCAAACCCTTCATACTGAGTATTCAACACAAACACACTAGCTTTTCTCATATTATCCAAAACTTCTTCCCTACTTAATTGCCCAGTTAAAGTAACAGCCTCCCTCAAACTCAGCTCTGTAATTTTATTTTCCAATTCTTCTTTTTGCGGACCACTCCCCACAATCACTAATTTAACATCAGGAATTTCTTTCAAAATTTCCGGCATCACCTCAATCAACACTTTAAAACCCTTCCATGGCACTAACCTCCCCACGGACAAGATTACTTTCTCTCTAATCTTCGGAGGTTGGACCTCCACAGATTGAGATAATTTAATTCCATTATAAATCACAGTGATTTTTTTATCAGCAATTCCCCAGTTTAAAATAACAGTTTTAAAGTAATGACTGGGAACAATAATCTTGTCAGCTTGCTTAGCTACATAAAATTGAATTTTCTTAAAAAACTTCACTCGAAAACCATAATCATTTTTTGCAGAAAAAGTATCTAAATCATCTTTGATATCGAACCTTTGTACTCCCTGTTCCCAAGCATAATCTCCAGCGATTCTAATAAAAAACTTTTTTCTTAAAAACTTGTTAGCCAACATAGTCGGCAAACCAACACTAACAGGATCTTGGGCATAAATAACATCAACTCCCTTAGTCTTACTTAAAATCTTGAAAAAATAAGCAATATGCCGAATTATCTTAGGCCATTTTTTAACCTCACCAAAAGATAGAATTTCTACTTCAATTCCCTTTTTAGGTAATTCATCAAACAATAACTTAGAGTAAGTCGCTGGACCACCTATATCTGGAGGATATATACCTGTTGTAATTAAAATTTTCATAATTTTGCTTGCATTTTTAGAGTGCTTTGTTATTATTAAAGTATAGATGGCCTTAGGGCTCGCCTCGTTTCGACGAGGAGAAAATTAAAAAAACCGTTAAAGAGAGTTCGCTTTCTTGACGGCTTTTTTAATTTCCTTAAGTACTTCTTCCGCCAACACCCCCACCTTGTTTACTAAACGCAAACTATCTATGTTTCTCAATTGAGACAAAATTCCCACAGCTTCTTTTCCATCAACTTCACCAATTGGAAAATAATACAGACCTAACTTAGTCTTACTCGTTAGAGGAACAGCAAGAAAGGAATACTTATTATATTTTTTAAGAATTAATACTGGCCGAGTAAAATCAGAACTTTTCCCATCCGTTTCATATCCTATATTAATCCCAAGCTTAACCCACCATATTTCTCCATCACGAAAATATAACCTATCTTCTTGATTGTGAGTTTCTTTTTTCTTTTTATTCCAGTTGTCAAAATCTTTCATTTTGTATAAGAATTAAAAAGTTTTTTCATATCCTGAGTAATCATCTTCCAGTTATATTTTTCAACTACCATCTGATAAGCCTGTTGAACCAGTTTGTCTTTCAAATCAGGATTACTAATCAAAAACTTAACCTTTTCAGCAATTGATTCAGCATCTTTAACCTGACAAAACAAACCAGTTTCCTTATCTTCCAAAAAATCAGGGATACCTCCCACAGGAGTAGCAATCACAGGAATTTTAGTTGCCATGGCTTCTAAAAATGAATTACCTAAACCTTCTGACAAAGATGGTCGAATAAAAATATCTGAAACATTCAAGTATTTTGATATTTCTTTATGATCAACAAAACCCAAAAAAATAACTCTTTCGTCCAAATTTCTTTCAGTTATTATTTTTTTGAAATTAGATTCTTCTTCTCCACCCCCAATTAACAATAGCTTAATATTTTCAGGAAGATAGGTTAAAGATTTAATTAAATACTCCAACCCATTTTTATGAGTAAGTCTCCCTGTGTGGACCAAAAATTTATCATCAGGTTGTTTCCCAAGTTTCTGAGCTAACTTAGTTAAATCACTTTTAGTAAATTTCTGAGTAAAGTTTTCAATATCAACCCCATTTGGGATAACTTCAATAGGACACTGAGCACCCATTTTTTTTGCCCAATTAGCTAAATAGAAACTAATACATTGAATAAAATCAGCCCTTTTAAAAATATTTTTAAATTGTCCTTTAATGAATTTAGTTTTCTTTTGTATATACTCATGACTATCTCCTTCCTGTAAAGTCAGAAAAAATGGTACTCGAGGGTTAACTTTTTTAAACTTCGAAGCAGCCAACCCAGCATAGCTAGCCATAATAGACCAAACTAAATCATAGTTATTTTTTTTATGTAAATTTATGGCTATGCGATAACCATAAAAAGCTAACAATAATTTATCAATCATTGGATAGCCTATTCCCACTCGAAATACAGTCACATTACCAATCTTTTCCTGTTGGGGAAGTTTTTTGTCCATTTTAGCGGTTAATAGATGAAACTCTGTATCTTTTAACCGATCAGTAATTTCTTTTACAGCCACCTCTGCCCCACCCACAAAAGGATAATAGGCGGTTGAAAATATAAGAATTTTTTTTGCCATATTAATATTGTAGCAGAAAACTTTAAGTTTAATATAGATTTATTTATCTATAAAAGATTTAACATAATCTTTAATATCTATTTGAGCAGTCCAGCCCAATTCTTTCATTTTAGTTAAATCTATTTTTGAAAAATTTCTATCTCCCTTTTTCCCTGGTAACATTTCAATTTCTCCGCCAAACATTTTTGCAATATCAAGAATTGAATAATTTTTTTCTGTACCAATACAATGTCCATCACCTTTTCCCTTTTCCCCCACTAATATTAATCCTCGAACAATATCATCAATATGAGTAAAAGCTCTTTTTTGTTCTCCTGAACCATAAACAGAAAGTTTTTCACCTTTTTGTTTCTTATCTATATAAATTCCAATCAATGTAGCATATTTCCCGGTACGAATTTCTCTTCCTCCAGAAACATTATAAAAATAAGTAATAGCATAATCCAAATCAAACCAATCTCCATAATTATTAACTAAATCCGTATTAGCTGCTTTAAAATAAGCATAGGGAGATTGATCTCTTCCTTCTCCTTCACGATCACTAAATTCTCCAAATTTTGTACTGGAACCTGCATAAATTAAACGAATATTATTTTTTTTACAAAAATTAAGAACATTAAAAGTCCCTTTAACATTTAAATCCCAAACTAAATCTATATCTTCAAACGAAGTCAAAGGCCGTGAATACTCTCCTAAATGATAGACAATATCTGGTTTTACAGTAATCAATTCTGCTATATCTTTAGTATGTCCTTCTATATATTCTACACCAGCTATGTGATTGTCTTTGGAGCCAGTAAAATAATTATCAAGTGAAATAACCTGATTATTTTTATCTTTTACTAATTCTTCAATTAAATGTGAACCAATAAAACCAGCTCCTCCTGTAACTAATATTATTTTTTTATTTTCCATCTGTTCATTATAACAAAAAATCAAGGGTTTTAAAGGCTAATCAGATGTCCTGTTTATTAGCAAAAATTAAACCAACTGATGCCATGGAAACAATTCCAACTAGAGATAAATTCCATTTATTAAAAATATTATTCCTAGACTCCATTGGAGATTCCTGAAGAGGTAAAGTCGTAGTTGCTTCCAAGACAATACTTTCAAGTTCATCTTCATATTCTTGCTTGTCTTCAGGTTGAACCATAACAACCATAGGTTCAACAGCTTTTCGAATAGAAGCAACCTGATTGACAGGAACAATGACTTTAGGTTTTTCTTGAGGAATACTAATCACTACTTTTGGTTGAGGTACATAGGAAAAAGCTACAGCTCCATTTGGATACAGTAAATCAACCTGACTATTTTGTTTTAAAATAAGTCCTGTAATTATTGAAGAAAATTTTAAATACTTTTTTGGTAAAACAATGGTATTTTTAGGCAGAGCAAAATAATTACCATCTACCCTTAATCGCCACCAAGATAAATTTAATTCGTGAACAGAGGGATTGTGAATTTCAATAAATTGATTTTCAACATCTAATTTAGAAATAATAATTTCTGACGGTAAAACTTCAACTTGGAAACGATCAGTTCCAGTATATTCTCCAGAGATAACTTGCAACACAATGACATAATCCCCAGGGTGCTGATAAGTATATAAGACCTTCTGACCTTTAGTTGAACCTCCATCACCAAAGGTCCATTGATATTCTTCATTAACCAAAGGTTTTTCCTCCAAACCCCAAGCATCGGCTTCAAAAAAGAAACCTGCCCCAGCAATTGGTTTATCTAAAGGAGTAGTAATAGAAGCAAACACCTGTGGTTCTATCTTGAACACACGAACAGATGGTGGAGTAGTCACCTGAGGCTGAATTTCGTCCTGTGACTCATCAGCAGGATCATCTTGAGGATTGGTGGGTTCATCAACACTACAATTACTAACACCAGGAGTTGGTAAGGCTGGTACCCAATTACCACTATTTTTCTGTAACGAATTTCCAGTATCATTAGCCTCTTCAATGGGCAAATACGAAACTTGTACCATACTTTCCAGATTAGAATTTTTAATAGTAAGAATTTCTTTTTCTTCGCTACTATTAATTAATGAAACAAAATTAGAATTAAGAACTGTTCCAGAAAAGTTTGGATAATCTGTTAAAAAAGTACTGCTATCTTTTACAATATCAATATCAGCAATAATCAAATACTCTTGAGGCTTTATTGTAAAACTACCTTGAATTACTGAAAAAGGGTGCCCTTTGTTATCTCCACCTACTAATTTCCAGCCATCTAAATTTTCGACACTTAGCCCTGAATTGTAAATCTCAATCCACTCTCGGCCTCCATCTGCTTTAGAACCACTAGCATCTTCACCTGGGTTATACATAATTTCGGTTATCTCAATTTGTGCAAAAACAATAAATGGAAGAAAAAAGTAAAAACCATAAAAAGCAAGAAATTTTGACACTCCGCAGGTAAAAAAGTTTGGTGTTTTTGGTACAATATTTTTAGCCAAAAACTTTTTTGCCGAAGATAAGAGAGTGCTCCGCAGGAGAGCACGAACGTGTGTCAGAATTCTTGCTTCTTCTAGTTTCTTTATCCGAAAATTAACTCTATTTATTATCTTTTGGCTCCTTAACATATAACATTTTTTCCAAAACCTCTTTCGATACCTCTTTAGTTTCTTTAACCTCTTCTACTTTTTTATTCTGAATTGATTGTACAGCTACATTTTTAGTTTCTGGTTTTGTAACTGTCTTTTCAAAAGATTTCTTTATCACTTCCTTATCACCTCCTTGCACATTTTGAATAGCACTGGATAAAGCATTCCTTAATTGCATTCTATTATCAGGCTCATCATTCGGATTATTCTTATTCCTTAAATTAATATGATCAATTTTTTTATAACCCTTTCTGGTTTTTAAATCACTTAAACTCACAGAAGCCTTCGGTTTAGTTACCCTTTGAAAAGATTGAGAAGAAGTTTTTTTAACACTATTGCTATTAGTATTATTAGGAGATTTGGTCGTTGGTTGATTAGGTTTTTTAATTGGTTGATGCCAATCAGAAATATCTTTTTCTACTTCAACTTTCGGTTTAGTAAATTGTTCTTGTGATGACTCTATTATTTCTTGTTTATAGGAAATAACCGGTTTTGGAATAGGAGCAAGAGTTCTCGCAGAAAACGGAACTGAACCGATTCCATCAATCATTAATTTTAAATAAATTTGAGTGAAACCAAGATTAACAATATCGTCAGCAGTAAAATTAGGAGCAAATTCCTTTTCAAATATCTCTGCATCATAGGAACCTAAACGAAAAATTACCATAGTTCCCACATTCCCGAACACTGCTGCTCGTACTTCTTCTTCCATTTGTTCAATATATTGATGAGCAATGGTTAAATTTAATTTATATTTCCTCGCTTCCGAAAGAATATTAGCAAAAGACTCATTAGCAAAAGATTGAAATTCATCAACAAAAAAATAGAAATTAGGTAGCTTAGCTAGTTCTTCTTGAGAAACATCAGCACGAGACATAGCGGCTAAATAAATTTTGGTAATTAACATACTACCAAGTAAATTAGCACCATCCTCACCCACCTGTCCTTTTGATAAATTAATAATTAAAATCTTTTTCTCATCCATTACTTTTCGAAGATCAAAAGAAGACTTAGTCTGACCAATAATATTTCTAACAATTGGATTAGAAACAAATTGCCCAATCTTATTTTGAATAGCCGCTCCAGCTTCCTGCATATATCTTTCCCCATACTTAGCAAATTCATCCACCCAAAAAGATTTTACAGAAGGGTCAGAAATATTATCAACCACTTTTTTTCTGTAATCTTTATCAGACAACATTCTATTTACCCCCAACAAAGTTGCATCGGGATATTCCAACAAAGCTAGAAGAACATTATTTAAAATATATTCCATTCTTGCAGACCAAGCATCTACCCAAATCTTTTTAAAAGCACTCATCAAACCACTAGCTACTAAATGCCTTTTATCATCATCCACATTTTCCATCACATTAAAAGAAATCGGATTATCCAAATCAAAAGGAGCAAAATAAATGACATCATCAACCCGATCCTCTGGCACATAATCTAATAGCAAGTCAGCAGTTTTTCCATGGGGATCCATAAAAGCCATTCCGTTCCCATCCTTAATATCCTGAACAGCCATATTTTCTAGCATAGTAGACTTACCCATTCCGGTTTTACCGATAGTATAGACGTGCTTGGTCCTATCCAAAGCTTTAATGCCAAAACGAACTTTCTTATTTCTACGATCGGTTTCAGCAAAATATGTAATTGGGTTTGCTTCCTCCATATTTATTTATTATATGTCATTTATCAGTCTGATAAAAGTGCATCAACTGTATACCTATTAGAAGCAGACCATAACAACCAACTATTTAAACCTGCATCATAGGTAGCTTTAATCTGAGCCCTCACTTCAGCTGCATTATAATCAGCCCCTAAATCAAAATCCTGCAACCAAGGTCTTAATTTAAGTGGATCAATCCCAGCCTCTTGAGCTTTGATAACAGCTCTATCCATGGAATACTTAACCACTTCATAGGGATGAGCAGCAGGATTAGATAAACCGATAAAACCAGTTGGATAATGAGATGGATAAACCATTGGTGATACATAATCAAACCAAGGTAAAGCATATTCTAAAACCTGACCAATGTTTAAATCATCACCGTTAGTAGTTACCATCCCAAATAGATCAGCCGAAATCACCAAATCTAAATCACTTAATTTTCCATCTAAATATGAAAAGAATTCTCTTAAAATCTTAGCCTTACCCATATCTACATCCTCCATTATTCTCGATTCGCTAAACGGATAATAGATTTGTGACATATCCCCATCCGATGGAAAACGAATATAATCAAAATTAATCTCATCAAAACCAACACTGTAAGAATAACGAGCTAAATCAATCACATACTCCCAAACATCAGTAGCTCCTGCGTCTAACCAGCTTATTCCCTTGTAGTCTTTCCAAACATCACCTTCTTGAGTTTTTTTCACAGCTAAATCAGGTCTCATTTTTACTAAATGAGGATCTTGAAAAACAGAAATCCTCCCGATCACATAAATATCCTTTTCATGAAGATATTCTAAAAATTCCTTAATATCTGAAATACGATTTTCGGAAGCTTCATACTTAGCCAAGCTTTCATCTTCAGTTTTAAAAGCCACTTTACCCGTGTAATCCTTGATATCAATAATAATAGAATTAATTTCAGTCGTATCGACTATCTTTACCAATCTTTCTCTGAAATCCCTAGTTCCTGCCACCCAACTAGTCATATAAATAGCCTTAACCTGCTCTGGCAATTTAACATGAGAAACTTCCTCCACAACGACTTCCTTTCCTATTAACTGCAAGATAGATGCCGTAGCTGATTCATTAAGAAAATTAATTTTCACAGCCAAACTAGGCATTGCCCAAAAAGGTAAAGAAGCAAAAAACAACAAAAAACAACCTAGAATAATCTGAATTAATACTATCGTTTTACTTATTTTTCCTATTTTACTTTTCTTCTTCCTTTGAGCAGTCACCATTTTCAACATAAATATTATCTTGTAATCTCTTTTTTGGTTTAACTGAAACTGATCTTATCTTTAAAGAAAAATAAATCGACAAAGCAAATATCAAAAAGCCTAGAACAAGATATATAATATTTTCCCAATCATTGGGAAAACCTAAAAAAGGCATTATTACCACTAAAAAACCTAGAGTTGCTATTTTTTTCATTGTAGATATTATACTTTATTTCCCCTGAATTACAAAAACGAATTCACCCTTAACCTTCTCAGAATTATCCTTAAAAAATTGAAGAACCTCTAAAATATTTCCTGAAACAATTTCCTCGTAAATTTTGGTTAATTCTCTGGCAACAAAAACTTGTCTAGAATTATCTTGACCCACCTCTTCTAGTTGGAATTTTAAAGCTTCTAAAGTTTTTAAAACCCGATGTGGTGATTCATAAAAAACAACCGTTCTTTTCGATTCAACAGTTTCTTTTAAAGCAGTCTGTTTACCTTTTTTACGCGGCAAAAAACCAAGAAATACAAATTGATCAGCAGATAAACCGCTAATCGATAAAGCTGTTGCTATGGCTGTTGAACCAGGAATTGGAATAATTTTAACTTCCTCTCCAAGCTTTTCTCTTACTTCGGCCACTAGTTGAAAACCAGGATCAGAAATAGTAGGTGTCCCCGCATCTGAAACTAAAGCTAAATTTTTACCCTGTTCTAATAATTCCAAAATTTTATCTGTTTTATATTTACCACTAAAAATATGGTAAGAAATAGTCGGGGTTTCAATTTCATACTTATCTAAAATTCTTTTAGTGTTCCTAGTATCCTCACACAAAACAAAATCAACTTCTTTAAGAATTCTTAAAGCTCTTAGAGTAATATCTTCTAGATTACCAATGGGTGTTGCAACTATATATAAATTTGACATGAGCCACCTGTCAGAATCGAACTGACGACCTACGATTTACGATACCGTTGCTCTACCAACTGAGCTAAGGTGGCTTATTTTTAAATAATACATTAAATTCTGTTGCTCTTCCACTTATTTTCTATTTAGTTTCACTAAATAAAGAAAATTTTTTACTTCGTAAAAAACAGATAAAAACCAAAGTAGTTTGATTTTTATCCCCTGAGCTACTTCGGCTTAATAAATTCCATTGCTCTTCCACCTCCGCTTCGCTACGGATGAATACTTCCTCATCCAACTGAGCTAAGGTGGCTAAAAATGAGCCAACGATCGGGATTGAACCGATGACCTCCCCCTTACCATGGGGGTGCTCTACCAACTGAGCTACATTGGCTTCAATTAAAAATTGAAGTTATCTTAAATAATATATGAATATCTAAAATTTTTCAATAACGCTACTATAAAACAAAAATCACCCGACGCTTTCGCATCGGGTTCTTTTGTTTTATGCGCGATCGAAGGGACTCGAACCCTCAACCTCCCGCGTGACAGGCGGGTGCTACTAACCAATTGAGCTACGACCGCATTTTTTTAAATTTTTCAAAAATTAATTTCTTTCTCTTTAGAAACAAATCATTTTCCATATTATTATACATAATTTCTGACAAAATCAAAGAGTCTTTCAAACTATATTTCAAACAGAAATAATTATTACGAGAATAAAAAGATCCTTTACCTACATTAAAATTTCTTAAATTATTCTGTAAATCCTTTAAAAATATTCCCGAACAAGAAGTAAACCCTATTTGTAATGTTGTCTTTGGATTTTTTCTATCTTTGTGAATCAATCCAGACCAAACATGACCATCTCCATCAAAATAACCTCGAACAAAATCACCAAAATATTTTTTAGGAATATCTGGTAAACCCATAGTGTAAGTCTTTTTCTCTCCCATTCCTAATCTCCTTAAATCGTCACACATTTCTTGGCTTCCAATCTGTAATCTATAAATATCCGATTCATTACCACCTCTTCTTCTTAAAGCAATCTTATGCTCGCTTCCCATAACTTCTCTCATTGTTTCTAATATTTCCTTATCACAAATTTGGATACTTATATATTGAGATCCTCTTGGGTTTACAGTAATAGATCCATCAGCCATAAAGAAACCTAAAACATAAGACATATCAGGAGACCATTTTTTAAAAAAGTTTTTATTAACTCGTTTATATACTGGCACACTACCATTATACATCGTGACAGAACATTTCACTAACCAAGGTTGTTAACAAAATTAGTGTCGACGGAAGGATTTGAACCTTCGACCTCAGCTTTATGAGTGCTGCGCTCTAACCAACTGAGCTACGCCGACATATATGTAAGCTACAAAACATAATATAACACAAATAAATAACTTTTTAAATAAAACCTTGTTTTTTAAATATCAATCTGGTAATCTGAAAAATAGATAAATTGTTCTTAACAATGTAAAAAACAGAGAGGAGGTGATGAAAAATGTCACATGTTGGAAATGGTAAACATGATTTTGATGAGTTAAATAGGATGGACTTGGATCCTGACACGTATGACAATATTAAACAGACCAAAATACAAGCCAGAGATATCATCAATAGACTTGCTTGAATTAACTCTTGAGATGCAACTTGTAAACTTGGCGTGGTGTTAAGTAATTTAGGCGTTTGCGAGGTCTATTATTCAACCTTCTAACAGCTCGTTGTACGTCTTTGTCTGTAATTGTAGCAAAA
>Ga0208648_1001358_pt1 | contig 20232 bp, 18 predicted proteins | sample AntAceMetag02UKL_FD_184772 | JGI IMG/M metagenome (GOLD analysis project Ga0208648, IMG submission 184772) | Saline lake microbial communities from Ace Lake, Antarctica - Antarctic Ace Lake Metagenome 02UKL (SPAdes) (version 2) | ecosystem: Environmental > Aquatic > Non-marine Saline and...
CGAAAGAATGTTAAAGGCGCTGATAAAGTCTTTAGAAAACAAACACTTGAATCCTTGACCCCTTGAATCCTTGGACCCTCTTCTTCAACTAAATTGGAGAAGAACCTAATTTTTTAATGGCTCACGCTTATGGAAAAATTAAAACTTATAATCATCGAAGATGAAGAGGCGCATTTCAGCCTCATGAAACGGGCGATTGCCAAAAGCTTTCCCTCTGTGTCAGTATATCATTTCCATGAGGCTGCCGCCTGTCTTGAAAAACTTGATGAAATCATGCCTGATATAATTATCAGTGATTATCTTATGCCCGGCATGAACGGCATTGAATTTCTGAAGGCTTTGAATCGCAGGAACAAACAAATTCCCCTTATAATAACCACAGGTCAGGGAGACGAGGCTATTGCCGTAGAGGCGATGAAGCTTGGGGCATGGGATTATCTGGTAAAGTCCTCTGATTTCTTTACCCTGCTCCCAAGTGTTATTGAAAAGGTTGTTCGTGCATTCAGGCTAAAGGAATCATTGCGTAAATCTGAAAAACGATTTCAGGACCTTGCTGAAAGAATATCGGACTGGATATGGGAGATAGACGCACAAGGCAAATACACCTATTCCAATCCCCTGGTTCAAGATATTTTAGGATATCGCCCTGATGAAGTAATAGGCAGGTTCTTTTATGATTTCTTCTTTGAAAAGGAGAACTACGCTTTAAGAGAGGCTGCCTCTCAAATCATAGCCAAAAAAAAACTTTTTTCAGGCTTTGAAAATAGACTTTTGCGCAGAGATGGGCATGAAGTCATTGTTGAAACCAGTGGCGTCCCGTTTTTCGACAAAGCAGGCAACCTTTCAGGCTACCGTGGCATTGACAGGGATATTACTGCCCGCAAGCGGGCGGAAGAACGTGTCCGGAGTCTGTCGCAACAACTCATAAGAACACAGGAAATGGAGAGGCAACGGCTTTCATGTGATTTGCATGACCATCTGGCACAGGAACTCTCTACCTTAAAAATCAGCCTTGATACCGTTTTTGACGACAGACAAGAATCTTCAGCCAAAACAAGACAAGTGTTTTCCGATCTGTCTAAAATGGTACAAAAAATCATTATGAATGTGCGGGAAATGGCTTATGGACTGCGCCCTGTTGGCCTGAACGAACTGGGACTGGTACAGACTATTGCGAGATATTGCGAAGATTTCGCAGCAAAAAACAAACTGAAGGTTGATTTTTTTTCAGCCGGTATAGATGATTCACAAATGGATATTGATACAAAAATCATGCTTTATCGTCTGATTCAGGAAGGTCTGAACAACATCAAAAAACACGCCTGTGCAGACAATCCAGTTATCAGATTAGTCAGGTCTTTTCCTGACATTATTCTTCGCATAGAAGACAACGGAAAAGGATTTGACGTTCAGAAACGACTGGCGAAAACATTTAACGAAAAACAGATGGGGCTTCGGACAATGGAAGAAAGAACAGGCTTTCTTAATGGAATAATCAAAATTGAATCCCGTCTGATGAAGGGCACTAAAATTATGATAAAAATTCCCTGCATGGAGAAAAAAAAATGAATAAAAAAACTGTCCTGCTTGTTGATGATCATCCTCTCTTCAGAGAAGGCCTCAAATCAATCCTGGCAAACTGCTCCGAATTTGAGGTGATTGGAGAAGCGGCAAGCGGGAGTGAAGGAGAAAAAAAAGCAAAAAAACTAAAACCTGACCTGATCGTGATGGATCTTTCGTTGCCGGATCAGAGCGGCATCGACGTTACCCGCAAGATAAAAAGCGCTTTGCCCGGGACACGAATCATGATGCTGAGCATGCATTCCAGGATTGATTATATTACCGAGGCATTCAGAGCCGGTGCAACAGGATACGTTGTCAAGGAATCGACTTCCGAAAGGCTTGTTGAGTGCCTTAACGTCATATCAAAAGGCGAGTATTTTTTAGACGCCTCTGTTTCTCATAAGGTAGTTGAGAATCTCATGGAATCAGATAAAAAAAATGCAAAGATCACCGATGCCGGCTACGACACCTTAACTGCCCGTGAACAGCAGATCATGCGTATGCTGGCTGATGGCCTTTCCTCCAAAAAAATTGCCAAAGAGCTTTTTATCAGCCCTAAGACTGTTGAAAATCACAGAACAAATATCATGAATAAACTTGACCTTCACAGCATCACGGAATTAGTCCGTTATGCTGCAAAACTTGGCCTGATTGATGTTGACCTCTGGAAAGGATAACCTGCTTAGGAGGCTATCCGAGAATGAGAAATTTTTTGCAAGGTCAAGGAAGACGAAGATTTTAACCGCAGGAATACATTGAGTATTTTGAGGATTAAAATCTTAGCCTGACGCAGAGATTGCGGGAAATAGCCATTCTCGGACAGCCTCTTAGGATAAAATCCTGCCTTCTGGGTATTTCCCTCATTAAAATGAGCCCCTCCCTCTATTTACAAATCATATTTAGTCAAGTAGTTAAATAGTTAAGTCGTCGAGTTGTAAGGTTGCCTGAATCGCGAAAACGCTCAACCAATTCTCTACTCGACCAATCCCTTAACAACCCAATTGTAAGAAAAACAGTCTAATGAAAGAGAATTTTCTGAACATAACAGAGCTGATCAGAAGTATTCAGCGCGCAGACGGAAATGTTGATTGTTTCCGCAGATCAGAGGAATTTTGCGACCAGTTAGACTGCCCATGGCGCCGGTACTGCCTTGAAAACCAGGAACCGGTTTCCCCTGAGAAAAAGGGAGATGATATACAGGCAGTTTCAAAAAAAGGTAAAAGGCAATGACACAGACAGCATTAAATTTAGTAGAAATGGATTTATCGCTATTTTACGATCATGAGAGTTATATAGATTACTGCCTCCAACTCGCACAGGATAAGCTTTCTTCTTACGGCGCCATATCGAACATTAAAAAGCATGAAACAAATATTAATATCTATAAAAATATAGATTCTTTGGAAAAACCTGGAAACATTAACATAGTAGATGAAAATTGCCTGGCGAACTCGGATTATGTTAGAGCATGTAAATGTATTCTTGAAGGCAGATTATTTTCAGAACATGCTGCTGCAGGCGAGGCAACACGGATCGGCCTCGGCACTAAATACCTGATTAATATTGCCAGAGAACTGCCGATCGAAAAGATTACGGAAATCATGGCCAGCGAAAGAGGTTCTGCTGTTTTGCCCGAAGAGATTTTAGAAAAAACGGGAGGGTGTAATCCTGAAGAATTGTTGCCGCTGTCCCTTGGGACAAGGCATATGCTGCAATTTTCTTTTGATATTTACAGACTCGCTGAAACTTATGGATATGATCCAAAAGAAGTTCTCTTAAAACAAAAAATGCTTATTGTTCTTAATGAAGTCGCTTTTGATAAAATCATCAGAAACTTTATAAACAACAGCTTTTTTGGTTTTAAGAAAGAGAATGTATTCTTTATGGTCCAGAAAGCATACCACGGCATAAATCTGAAAAATGGCAGATTTATTTATGATAAAAATGCGCCAAAACGTCTTCATAATCATGGGTATATGGTTATACAACAAACAATGGACAACCAGATTTTCAGAATTGATAACAAGGGCTACAGGATATATCTTACAAGTTTTGAATTTGGAGATATCTTAAAAAAGATGGACGACAAAATTTCCTATAATATTGAAGACCTGGGATATCTTACAGACTCAATTGATTATGAAGGTCTGGCATTTGCGTTAAAAAAGCGTAAACAAGGTTTCAGGATGGTAATGGAAGTTGTCAACAATAATCAGGAAGACCCTCAAAAAGGTGGAATGGCGGGTTTTGACATTGTTCTTAACAGAAATGTCATGATAGAGGCTTTCCAGCTTAAAGGCATCAAAAATCATGAAATAAAATATCTTAACAAGAATATTAATCATTATCCTGAGCCTTATGATTCATGGTCAATACTAAAGGAGTATGGACTAAATATGCCTGTGGTTATTAAGAATGGATATATTTATTTCCAACCTGTCCAGGGTGACATTAATTTCCTTGTAAAAACTGAGTTTTTCAAAAGAAAAGCATTGAAACCCATAGAGTCATGGAAGTCTCCTGCTACAACGCCTCTTGCAATAAAAAATATGCACATGCAGGATATGCAGAAGGGTTTTAAGAAATATACCGAATCTGTCCTGGGTCCCAGGGCTTTTTTATTTGTTTTATAAAGACATTGACTTTTTATAGCTTATTTTTTAAAATAGTTTAATATATCAATATATTAATCAAATAAAATCCTAATTGACAGTTGTCGAGAGGTAGTATTTAACAGTAAGAATTAAAGGTATTTCACAGGCATTGAATTTTTAACCGGAGATTACATGTTAATCAAAGATTGGATGAGCGAGTCGGTTTTTACTGTTGATGTTGACGATTCATTGCAACACGCAATCAAGTTGTTACAGGAACATGAAATCCGAATGCTGCCTGTTATGGAACAAGGCAGGCTCGTCGGGGTTATTTCTAAAAAAGATTTAAAAAAAGCATCTTCGTTAAGCTCTAATCTGCCTGATACTAATGAAATTAAAGTTAAAAATATTATGACCGGAAAACCGGTTACCGCTTTTTTTGATTATACTGTAGAAGAAGCTGTAGAATTGATTTTGCTGCACAAAATATCAGGCCTTCCCATAATTAATTATGAAATGGAACTTGTTGGAATAATTACTTTATCTGATTTATACAAAGTAATTTTTTCTCTGACCGGTTTTGGAAAAGGAGGAGTTCAGTTTGGCCTTCAGGTGCTTGATCAACCGGGAAATATAAAACGCATAACCGATTTAATACGTAATTACGGGTGCCACGTGTCAAGCCTGCTTACTTCTTATGAACGGGTTCCAAAGGGTTACATGAAAATTTTTATACGGATATTCGACATTGACCGCCCTTCTCTTAACAGACTTACAGAGGAAATAAAACAGCAGGCTACATTGCTTTATCTTATTAATCATGTTGAAAAAAAGAGAACTATTTATGGATCATCTCCCGATTAGTTGTAGTCAATTAAGCTAAAACAAGTGGGTTATTTCTAATTAAGCGGGTGTAATCTCAGAGGGTACAAGGGGTCAAGGATTCAAGGGTTCGAGTGACACGCAGTGAAGCGCTAACCCTCAGCGCTCAAGGAAGAAAGATATAGCAGAAGGATATGGAAGAAAGACAACCAGGGATTACATCAGGATGCTTTACATAAAAAAAGATATAGCAGAAAGCGAAAGAACATCAAAAGCGCTGATAAAGTTTTTAGAAAACAAACCCTTGAATCCTTGACCCCTTGAATCCTTGGACCCTCTTCTCCAATTAAATTGGAGAAGAGCCGTATTTATTAATGGCTTAATTTTTACGACGCCATCAAATTTAAAACTGTCACATTAAAAAATAAGGAGGTTTGATATGAAAAAGTTTAATAAAATTTTATTCCCTGTTGATTTTTCAGAATCAGCGCCAAAAATCGTTCCTTATGTAAAACTAATGGCTGAAAAATTTGACTCGGAAATTCATCTTTTATTTGTAGCACGGGTTTTTGAATATTTTTCAGGTATTTATGTTCCCCATCCTTCAATCAGCAGTTTCGAAAGTGAGTTAGTAGAAGGAGCTAAAAAGAAACTTAAAGAATTTGCTGAGGAATATTTTTCGGATTTACCCGAAACCAAAGCAAAAGTAATTGCAGGAGATATTTCAGAAGAAATTTTAAAATATGTGCCGTCAAGCGATATTGGTTTGATTATTATGGGAACCCATGGTAGAAAGGGTCTTGAAAAGGTGGTCTTCGGCTCTGTAGCTGAAAGAGTATCAAAGACTTCCTCTGTGCCGGTTCTGCTGGTAAATCCCTATAAATAAATTTTTATGAGTTGCAACAGATAATATGGCCGTGGAGTATTTAATAAAAACATCGAGACCTTTGAAAAATGCTCAATTTTGCTCAGTTTCAAGAAAGGTAAAAATTTCAACCACAGGAATATATTGAATATTTCGAGGATTGAAATTTGATCCTGACGCAGAAATTGGGTAAAAGGGTGCGTTTTGCAAAGGTCTCACATCGAAAGTCGTCAGCGTAGAGGAGATATCGTTATGTTAGTTAAAAACTGGATGAGCAAGACGGTTATAACCATTGATACCGAAGATTCAATTCAGGATGCTATGAAATTGTTAAAAACACATAAAATTCGTATGTTGCCTGTTATAAAAAAAGGCAAACTTGTCGGAGTCATTACCGACAGAGATATAAAAAGAGCCTCGGCTTCCGATGCCACTACGCTTTCAGTTCACGAGCTTAATTATATTCTGTCAAAAATTAAGGTAAAGGATGTCGTCAACAAAAGGCTTATTACTGTTCCTTATGATTATACAATAGAAGAGACAGCCGAGGTCTTGCTCAACAATAAAATATCCGGTCTTCCTGTAGTCGATCATGATGGCAAAATCGTAGGCACAATAACTCAGAGCGATATATTCAGAGAGGTGATTTCATCTGCCGGTGTAGGAAGAAAGGGAATCCAGTTTGCAGTTCAGTTAAAAAACAAACCTGGTTCCATCAAGGAGGTGGCCGATATTATCCGGGGATATAATGGGCGTATTGCAAGTATTTTGAGTTCATATGAACGGGCACCCGAAGATTACCATAATGTTTACATCCGGACATACGACATTGACCGTTCAAGGCTTACGGAACTTATTGAGATTTTAAAAGAAAAAACCATCCTTCTCTACATGGTGGATCACGATGAAAATAGACGGGAGCTTTATTAATATTAAAATCTAAAAAGATTATCCTGTTTTTTCTTTTTCCTTGAGCAGCTTGTGCTGGTAAGCATCTCCGCTTTTGATAAGCAGTTCGTCGATATCACAGGGTTTCATTACATAATCGTAGGCGCCTAATTTCATGGCTTCCATTCCAGACTCGATCGATGCATGGCCTGTAAGCATAACAATCTCTATTAAAGGCTCGATCTGTTTGATCTGCTTCAATGTTTCAATGCCATCCATTCCAGGCATCTTGACGTCTATAACAGCCACGTCAAAAGAATTCTGTTTTACCATCTCTATGGCTTCGTTGCCGCTTGCCACATCAGTGATGTTGACCTTTCTTAATTTCAGCCTCTTAGTAAGAGTTATTCTAAAGTCGTCCTCATCATCGACTAACAGCATCCGAATTTCCTGCATTTTCTGTCTCCTTTATATTTTTATTTATATTTTCAACTTAGACTTCCGTTTCCTGAATACAAGATGGGGGCAACTTAATATGAAATGTCGTTCCCTTGTCGACTTCGCTCTCGACCGTAAGCCTGCCGCACAATTTTTCAACTATACTGTAACTGGTGGAAAGACCCAGGCCAGTGCCTTTACCGACCAGCTTAGTCGTAAAAAACGGGTCAAATATCTTTTTTTTAATTTTTTCCGGCATACCCGGCCCCGTATCAGAGATAGAGACTATAACGCCACAGTCCTGCGCCTTTGTAATGAGACGTATCACACCATCTTTATTAATTGCATCTATAGCATTGTTAACTATGTTGATGAAGACCTGTTGTAATTGAGCTCCGTCAGTGACTATACTTGGCAGGTCAGGCTGGAATTCTTTCATTAGGGCTATATTCCGAAACATTGCCTTTTTGTTCAAGAAATCATGTGTTTCATCCAGGACAGAGTTTATATCTACATTTTTATACGCCATCTCTTCCTTGCGGGCAAATCCCATGAGACGACTGATAACTTTCTTCCCCCGCTGAACATGCTTTTTGATATCCTGAGTAGACTTGAACAGCTCACTGTAATTGGGGCTATTTTTTACATCCTCTTCGGTCAGCAAGTCTCCCATCCAGCCGGCTTTTTCAGATATAACTGCCAAAGGATTATTGATCTCGTGAGCAATGCCGCTTGCTAATTTGCCGATGGCCGCCAATCTGTCAGAGCGAACAAGCTGCTCACTAAGTTGCAATTTTTCCATGTCGATTTTTTCCAATCGTACAAAAACCCGCTTGGTAATAAGAATGGTGCTGATAACGATAATGAATGAGCTGATGACAAAGATGAGAAGAACGGTATTTTTAACATGAACCACAGGGCCAAGCTTATGTTTTAAATCCTGTTCGATTACCATCAGCCAGTCGTTGTTTTTTAACCAGGTACTGGCACAAAGGACAGCCTTGCCGTTCTGACGTGTTTCCGTTTCTTCTATACCTCGAAACACGGAAGGCATTTTAAAATCGGATTTAGTCAGTATCCGGTCGTCCTCGACGCCACCTGTCTGATAAACACCTTCCCGGCTCAGGATATATGAGTCACCGCCGCCTTTACCCAAAAGAGCTGTACTCATAAAACGATTTATCTTGTTTATGTCTATGGTCACCCGCAATATCCAAGGCTTTCCATCTTCCATCCTTTTTACGGCAATAATGAAATGGGGGACCTTCCTAAAACCAAGAAAAACATTGCTGATATAGACATCTTTTTTCATTACTTCCTGAAACCACTCCGCCGAACTGTATTGCTTGCCCGTTAAGTGATAAGGCCCGATATAAGCGACCTGTTCACCATCACTGTTAATTATGCCCATATCCTGAAAGGCACTGCAAACCATTTTTGACAACTGAAAAACATTTTGCAGGTTTTCTTTTTTTTCTATGTAGTCAAAGCTATGCGTATAAGCCAGAACACTTAAGATGTTAGCCCTATCATTTAGAAAAAGATCAATGGTGCTTTTTCTGTTCGTAGTCACAGATTTTAATTCATTTCTAATCTTTTCCTTGACTGTGACACTGTAGTAATAGTAGGTAGTTCCGCCTAAAAGTATTAACGGAATAAATGCTATGCAAAAAATGATAAACATAAACTTTGGGCGTAAACGGACATAATGTCTATGCAATTCATTTTCGTTGCTCATGTCTAACCTCCTGAAAAATATAATTCAGAACTATCAGAATTCCCGTTTAGAGACCTTTGCAAAACCTCCCCTTTTGCCCAATTACTGCGTCAGACTCAAATTTTAAGCCTCGAAATACTCAATGTATTCCTACGTTTAAACCTGATTTAAAATTTGGTCACCTTCCTTGAACTTGAACAAAATTGAACATTTTTCAAAGGTCCCGTTTAAGGTAATATTTATGATTGAAAGTAATTTCTATACTAATCATTCTGGAACATCTACAAATGAAGAAAGTTCTTTTAGTATTTTTTCAAGGTATTTGTCTACCCTTCCACTGTTGGAAAGCACCATATCCAGTTGCCTTGTATGCATTACAAGATGCCCTAAGACCTTTAATCGTTCTTTTAAAAAAGGCACTTCCTGCCTCTCTATACGGGCAAAGAGTGTATCTCCTTTAATTTTAACCCAAAAATCAAATTTTTCCAGAACCAGTTTAATAAGTTTTGCTCTTCTTGCCCTGCGTGCCTCATCAGCAGCCCCGCCGTTAAAATTAAAACAAATATAATTTTCCGCTACCTTATCACCCCAAAATGCCTCAACAGTCGAAAAATGAAAACCAAATCGCGAGCTGAGATGACAGAAATTTTTTGATATCATAAGGTAATTGCGATCATTATAACGTGAATGCATACTTGGAACAAGACTTCTGTCTAATGTTGCTCCGTACATGACCGAAAAAAATCCTTTTGTATCTATTGGAGGCGGTCCCTGCCAGGGTATAGCATTTATCCCTTCCCACAAGGTCAGCATGGGCTCGGATGTTATATCTTCAAGCCCGATAGTATCTCCTTTAATCCCTTCTTTACAGCCATCACTCAGATCAATAACCCACCACTGCATGGGAACATTAATAACCAGCCTTTTGGCTAAATGTTCAGGAAAAGAACCATTCTTTTTAAAGCCAAAAAGCTCGGGCAAAGACATTTCATGAGCAAAACGTATAATGTCATGTATTGTCCGGCATCCTTCAATTTTAAAGTTTGGTGCATCTGGATCTGTAAGATTGAGAGGCGCAATATACTTTAATACATTTCCCAGCGTTTTATGAACCGGGCTTCCCTTCATCAGGCTTGTCTTTTTAGAAGCTTTTTCAAGAAGAGATTCGATTCTGCCTGTATAAACTCTGCAACCGGTCGCATCGACCGTAACAACGTCTCCATTATGAATTAGTCTGGTAGCAGTTGAAGTGCCAAGAAAAGCAGGGACATTAAATTCGCGGGCAACAGCAGCCATATGGCCGGTAACACCTCCTCTGTCTGTAACTACGGCGGCGGCGCTGCTTAACAGAGCTGCCCACTGAGGCAGAGGATTTTTAGTAACAAGTACTGCCCCTGGAGGAAACTGCAACATATCTACATTTGTTTCAACTACGAATGCAGGGCCGCTGGCTACACCAGGACTGGCTGTTACACCATTTCTCAGGATTACTGCAGCAGAATCAACCTTTAATTCAGGAAAATTCTGAAGTCCTGTTATCTTTTCGCCAAGCACCATAAGCGGCCTGCTCTGTAAAATCATTACGCTGCCGTCTGGTTCGATGACCCATTCAATATCCTGGGGATCGCCAAAGTGTTTTTCCAGTCGCAGAGCTAATTCGCCTAACAGGGCAGACTGCTCATCTGTAATTGCCGGATTGCCTGCTTTTTCTATGGCTACATCCGCAAGAGATATTCCTTCTGAAATGCTGGAAACAAGCTGTTTACCCTTGGTACTGATTTCTTTTTTTAATATAATTTTTGGGTCTTTTCTGGAAAGAATAAAAAAATCCGGAACCATACTTCCATCTACTACTGACTTGCCAAGCCCCCACACAGCATTGATTATAATACACTGATGACATATATTACCAGGATCTGCAGAATAAATTACACCGCCCGCTGCTGCATCAACCATAGACATACATCCTACACTCATAATAATATCTTCATCACGGAAACCCTTGCTTAAACGATAGGAAATAGCAGGAACTGAATATTTACTCGCAATAATTTCTTTATACGAAAGTATCAGATTCTCCCTGCTCACGTTAAGAACGGAACGATACTGCCCTGCAAAAGAGGCATCCCTTGTATCTTCCCCAAGAGCACTGCTGCGCATGGAAACACGAAGATTATCATCACCTGTTTTTTTTGTTAAATCTGTATATGCCCTGATGATGGCATCTTCGAGTTCAGGAGGACAGGCTGCGTTAATGATAAGATTCTGAATATAGGAACTGGATTTATGAAGCATGGCAATATCAGCCGGCTCAAGGAATTGAATCTGACGGTTAATTTCATCCTGCAGGGAACAGTATTCAAGGAAGTATTCATAGGCAGCGGCAGTAATGGCAAAACCATCGGGCACGGACAGACCCACAGCATTTTTAACCTCACCCAGATTGGCCATCTTGGCTCCAACATGGTCAACCATGGTTTTATTGATGCCTTCAAGCGAAAGGACCAATTCGCCGCTGGTATCTATTTTTTTTTGCTGTAATTCGCTATTAATTTTTGGAAGGATGCCTTCGAGCGATCCTGAGAGTTCTTTGTATTTATAGTTAGATATCTCATTTAAGCAATTGATTATTTTATATATATTAACTGAGATAGCTGTGCAGTTCGCCCGAATAAATGACATTCCAAAAGTACGGCTTCCTGAAAAAGCCGATTCCATGTCGTTTATGAGCTCCAGAACTTCGTTGTTCGTGCTTAGAAGAGTCTTAAAGTTCAGATATCTGTTTGTAAAATTCTTCCGAACACTATCAGATGAGAGATCCTGCCCAACGTTTTGATTATCATCATTAAATAGTTTTTTGAAAAACCGTTTTAATCCAAACATAAAAACAAAATAACATAAAAAATACATAAAAAACAATACATAAAAAACAATACATAAAAACAAAAAACCAGGTTTTTTAAAAACCTGGTTTTTTGGGTGAATACTCAGATTACTGTGCCAAAACAACCTTTTTTATTTCATCAAAAACCTCCACGAGCCTGATCATACCGAGAAACTTTTTGCCGGATACAACCGGCATACGTCCTATATTTTTGCCTACCATCACGTGAACAGCCTCGGATAAAGTAGCGTCTTCATTTATACTGATTGTAAATGAAGACATAACATCTTTGACCGCTTTTTTCAATTGTGCCCTGCATTTTGCTGAAAACTCACCATCGTAATAAAAAACAGGATAGTTTTCAAATGTTTCCTTGGTAAGCCAGGAATGTCCCCACTTGCCCATACTATATTTTGGTTCCAGCCCTATAAGAGCATCTCTATAAGACAATTGTCCTATTGGCTCATTGTTTCCGTCAACAACCAGAATAGCATGGTGCCCTGTTTTAGCCATAAGTTCAAAGGCATCCTTAAGGGGTTTGTCTAAAGATATACTATCATAATTTTTAAGCGGAATCATAAGATCCTTTACTTTTCTTTCTGCATTATCTGCCATTATAAGCCTCCGTTTTTTGTTGTGCTGTTTTACTTATTATCTTTTACCTGCCCGAAGACCCTTCCAGGACTGCCTTGCAGCTCACGAACTCTGCTTTCCTGGATTTTCATCTCATGGGCCTTTTTCTTTTCATAGGCACTGGTCATTTTTTCCAGCAACTCATCGAAGTCTGCCGGTTTCATGATGTAATCAAAAGCTCCTAATTTCAGCCCATCAATGGCCGTTTCAACAGTCGAATGGCCGGTAAGCATAATTACTTCCATAAGTGGTCTCTTTTTTTTCATTTCCTGAAGAGTTTCCACACCGTCCATACCCGGCATTTTGACATCCAGTATTACCACATCAAAAAGAAATTTCTCCAAAATCTCCAGTGCTTTTTCCCCGCTTTCCGCACCAGTAACATTGAGTTCTCTTTTTTGAAGACGTTTTATAATCGTTTCGCGAAAATCATCCTCATCGTCTACTACTAAAACCCTAAACTCTTTCATTCTTATTCCTCCTTATTTATACTGTTCAGCTCAAGACTTGCTTTTCCTATATAACATTTCTGCAAAAAACATCGTTGATTAGGAAAAAAAGACTTTCGCGTCAAAGTTGTCAACTGTTTAGCAGATATATAAATACTCCTATGGCGATTGTTGCAAGTCTTGCCTTTTGTTTATTTTTTTGTAAAAATGCTATTTGTATATAGCGCCCCTTTTTGGGAATAATAAAATATCCAAGCGCAAGATTTAAAAGAAATATAATTAAAATAATATGTACCAGCGACTTCCCCAGATCAGACAGCCTTCTCCCAAACAGCTCATAAGATCCAATCCTCTCTCTGTATGTTTCAACATATGAATCTCTTGATCCAAAACCCTCCTCAAATGATAAAGAAGCGGCTGTTTGCTGAAACAGATTTTCGTACGGAGTCATGTTATCTATGGCATAAAGATTAAGATCAAGGTAAACGAGATGAGTTCTTCCCAAAAATACCCTGTGAAATTCCTTTGCCTCATTGCCCCCGGATAATCTGTAGCTGCAGATAAAACCAAAATCCTTATTCTCCTTATTGAAAACCGGATTTTCTACAACGACATTTTCAGCTCCTTTTTCGCCAAGTCTTTTTTTCATGAGCTTTCCAAGTTTTTTAATTACTTTGGGATCAAAAAACTCATCTATCTCAAGATAATCTGTGAAGACCTTAAGGCGTTTTTTTTCATGCTTATAGGTCTTGATACTAAGAAGAACAAGGCTGTTTGCTTTTTGGTTCAAATCATCGAGATAAATAAATGTCCTGCTATGCTCTGTCAGGACATTTTTACACAACTGACGATGTTCCGGATTAAGGGCGCTGGTACGAAGCCACTCTTGTGATATTTCTTGAAAGCCCGCAGGAATGTTAATGGAAAAATGAGCGTCCTTATCTTTGTAAAGACTATTTCCAGCTTTTTCAATGGCAAAAGCATCAAAACTCAGCAAAAAGCACCCCAGGCATATTATCAATATCCATCGGGTATTGATCCCGGCATGTTGCGTCCAAAATCCTGGCCGGATGCGAGACTGGGAGCTTTTTGCTTTTGTTTTTCTTGTCATCTATATTATTTCCTTTTGCTTAATAACATTATTTTCTCCTGCGATCTTCAAACGAATCCCCGGCACTTATTAAACAATTGCCGGCCAGGGCAGGAACTGCCAGTATCCAAAGAAGCAGACTATCCAGAGAATCGCCATTGAAATAAATACAAATGGGAGACCATATCTGACAAAGTCAATGGGGGCGAGAAGCTGCTCTCCTGTCTCCGGATGTTTCGCCATCCCGTAGGCAATAGCGTTGTTTACGGTACCTACTATCATAGCGTGGGCATAGGATGAGCCGAATGAGCAGGCAAGTCCCACCTTCCACAGGTGTACATCTCCTATAGCGGCCATGGGAAGCACTACAGGACCGAGAGCGCCAACTGCCGCGCCGTCACTCATGAAGTTGGTCGCAATAGTAGTAATCAGGCTTGATGCCACCACAATACCCATGCCTTTGTGGAAAGCCTGCGGCAGTATTGCTACAAAGTTCTGGGCTATCCACACACCGGCTCCCGTGTATTTCAGGGCAACACCCATGGCGCAGGCTCCTGCATAAAGCCCCACAACATCAAAGCGCACCCTTTTCTGGACATCTTCCCATGTCATCAACCTTGTCAAAAGGATTAAAAATACAATTAACATAGTAGCGCCGCCAAGACCGATCACCGCACTGGCACCTATCCAGAGGACAATCTGGGCAGCAAACAGAGCAGCCATGGTAAGCTCTTTACCCCGCATAGGGCCTATGCCCTCAACGCCTTTTTTCATCACACCGCCCAGGTCCATCTTGAGGGCTGGGCCGCTTTTGCGAGCCACGATAAAATATATCCACGTGCCACAGGCCAGAGCAAGAAACGGAACCACTGGCAGGCCGTACATCATCCACTGGGCAAAACTCATGGGCAGGCCATAGTCTGCGAAATAACCTACCATGATAGCTGAACGGCCGCCAACGGCAGGTGATCCTGAGCCGCCCACGTTCGCGGCAAAACATATACCCAAAAATAAGGTGCATGCCAGGGCGTGAAGCTGTTTCTTGTTGCAGCCCGCTTTTTCCCCTGCAACATATACAAGGGCAAGGATAGGACATAAAAGTGCGACCAGAGCATGTTCTGAAAGAAAACCGGAAAGTACGGCCAGAACCGGAAAGAAGATAAAACAAAAACCCTTCAATCCCTTGATCTTGCCCAGAAGGACATTTCCGATTCTCCTGTCAAGTCCGGTTACGCCCACTGCAGCGGCCAGAATAAGCACGCCGAGGATGAAGAATACCGCATCCTTCATGTAGGCTTTCGCTATCATATTGATGGGCAGAATCATATAAAGATACATAATAACCCCGACCAGGATGTTGGTAGCCCCCAGAGAGATCGCCTCCGTGCCCCATAGAAGAGCAATGCTGAAAAGCATGGCCACGCACAGAATCATCTTATGGGCCACTTCCTCCGGGGTATAATTTTTTTTCGTAAGCTTGTTGTACGAATCCACGAAGGTGTAGGTGCCCGACGAGTACTTAGCGCCCTTGACGTTCTCCTGCTGCACGAGATCTATCATGGTCTGCGGCGTGGGAATTATATAAACGAGTGTAATAAAAAAGATTAAAAGACCAGCTATAACAATCGGTATCTGACCTGGGGAACCTTTCCACCAGGCCCAGGAAAAAGGCTTGTTATTTACTGCTGATACTGTAGCTCCATGTTCCATTTTATGTTTCCCTCCTTATCTATTATTAATTTTTTTATCCTCACCTTACCTCCTCTTTTGGAAAAAGGCGGGGCATTAATTAACAAATAACTCTTTTTTGCCATGGACATAATATCCAAACAGACACATGAGCATGACAGACGCCAACTGGTTGACTGAAAATGACGACATCATTGTTATCAGGTTGTTTGTAATACCAAAGGCAAAAAATATCATGTACACAGTCCATGCGTTTTTCCTTAATTTCAGGAACCCGCTAAATATATAAAAACTGATTCCGCCATGGAGAAAATGGATCACAACCGCCGGTTTTCCTGAAACTGCCACTCCTAAAATACCGGCCGGAGTCTCCGAAATACCTGCGCATATGCAAAACATACCGCCGGCCAGCATAAAAATACTCAGTAGTGTAATTCCCCACGGCCTCTTTTTCACATGTTCAACCTTTCCCTTGACATCACCCTTTTTTTGGGGCCGGTTCTCGATATCTATTGTCATGATGCTTCCCACCATATCACCTCCTTCCCCTGATATTACCGTTATCTGCACACCGAGGATATCAGGTCATTACTTCTATTTATCCCGCAAGTTCTTTCTTGATAAGTTGTTTTAAGTATTTCATATCCACGGGTTTGGACAAATAAGCTGCGCAGCCCATACGCTCTGCAGCCGGCTTTCTACCCCACGAGGGATATGCAGATATAATGACAACAGGCAGCTGCCTGTTAATGCTCTTGAGCTTTTTCAGTACCTCGAGTCCATCCATCTCAGGCATGCAGACATCAACAATAGCCAGATCAAAAAGATTGTCCTTAGCAAGCCGCAACGCTGTTTTACCCAGATCAGCACATTCAACCTGGTAACCCTCCTTGCCAAGGACTCGCTTTAAGAGCACCCGCATGTTTTCTTCATCGTCTACAACCAGAATCCTATAAGCCATAAGCCTCTTTCAAATGTCTCCATGTCCAGTTTTCCAAAATAACTACAAGGATATTGTATGTGTTTTATAAAAGCATAAACTAAGAAAAATTTAAGCTGATTAACTATGTAGCAGGAAACATACCAAAAAGGATGGTTAAAAATATAAAACGATAAACTATTGTATTAACAGATAATTATTAGAAAAAAACAGGGGGATGACCAGTAAGGGAAAGGTGTCTTTTCGCTCAGAATAATGGACACTGTCCATTTGTTTGGACAGACAAACGAGGTTACTTTAAATCAGTATGATATTTTTTAATACATTCTGGACATATTCCATGAGAAAAATTTACTCCTGACATTTTCTGGTTAAAATACTCCTCAACAGAAACCCATTTATACTCGTTACGATTTTCTTCATAACGTATTTTCTTGCAGTGCATGCATATCGGAAGATTGGATTCATATACCCACAAACGTCTTTCCGCTCTTTTTAACTGAATGGCTCTTTTTATAACAAAAAGAAATTTTTCTTCAAAATTATTTGTTTCTTCGGAAATGAGATCATCTGCTCCTGTTCTCATTGCCTCAACAGTAGTTTCTATATTCTTTGTGCTGGAAAGGATTATAATAGGAACACAGTTATTTCTGAGTCTGATACTCTTTATCAATTCAAGACCATTTATCTTTGGTATATTAAGGCCTGTGATAAAAACATCATATTTAAGACCGGTTACGTTTTGCAGAGCTGCCTTGCCGTTTTCCACACATGTAACCTCATACCCGCTGCTTTCAAGCAGTGATGTGACGTTACAAACAATTGAGGGAGATTCGTGAACTAATAATGATTCTTTCATAATGATATCTGTATTATTAATGCCTTTTATGATTCCCCTATACCGAGTTCCTGTATTTTGTTATACAGAGAGCTTCTGCTTATGCCAAGAATTTTGGCGGCCCTGGTCTTGTTTCCATTTGAGTCGCTTAGAGCCGCTAATATGGTTTTTTCTTCGGTTTTTCGTCCCGCAGCTCTGGTCGCACTCTTGAGAGATTCCAGGCATTTTTTTACACCGCTACCTTCATGCCTTATACTCAATGGAAGCGAAGTTTCATCAATAACTGTACCTGAGCTTAAAAGCACTGAGCGTTCCATAACATTTTCGAGTTCTCTGATATTCCCAGGCCATGGATTTTTCATAATAATCTTTAAGGCAACCGGCGTAATACTGGTAAGTTTTTTATCGTAAATCACCGAATATTTTTGCATAAAATAATATGCCAGCGCTGTAATATCGGATATTCTTTCACGTAATGGAGGCAGGTCAACAGTAACAACAGCAAGGCGATAGTAAAGATCTCTTCTAAAATCCTTTTTGCGCATAGCCTCCTCAAGGTTTATATTTGTGGCAGCCACAATCCTTACATCTCCCTTAAGGGTTTTAACACTGCCTATGGGCCTTACCTCTTTTTCCTGAAGCACACGGAGAAGATTCAACTGCACAGACGAAGAGATAGTGCCGATTTCATCTAAGAAAAGCGTGCCCTTGTCTGCCGCAATAAAAAGCCCTTTTTTATCTTTAACCGCCCCTGTAAACGCACCTTTGACATGTCCGAACAGTTCACTTTGTAAAAGTTGTTCAGGAAAAACAGCACAATCCACTGCTATAAAAGGCTTGTCTCTGCGGGAGCTTACGTTATGGACAAATCGTGCAATCAGCTCCTTGCCTGTACCGCTTTCTCCCTGAATCAGGATTGTTGCATTACTGTCAGCCACTCTGGCAACAAGCTTCAACACATCCTTCATGGTTTTGCTTTTTCCGATGATTTTCTTAACTCCGTCCTTGTCTTTCAGATGTTTGCGGAGTCGTTTGACCTCATTACGAAGTTCACAGTATTTTAATGCCTTTTCAACTGTCAGAAGAATATCATTTTTGCGAAAAGGCTTGGTAAGATAGTCAAATGCGCCTGTCTTCATAGCCTCAACCGCGGATTCAATAGAACCATAGGCTGTAATTATAATAAAAGGAATATCCAGGTGCCTTGCTTTTACCTCTTTCAACAGGTCCATGCCTCCGAGGTCAGGCATTTTAAGATCAGAAAACATCAGATCAAAGTCATTTTTTTCCAGCAGGCTTATGGCCTGAGTTCCGCTGCCAGCGGTTTTGACCTCATGGCCCTGTTTTGTAAGAATTTTTTCAAACAGCTTGAGCATGTGATACTCATCATCCACTACTAAGATTTTTGCCAGCATGGTATCTCACCTCAATTTTTTATCGGAAAATAAAGGTTGCATATGGTTCCTGTTTCCTTTTGATTTTCTATTTCAATTTTCCCTTTATGGTCTTCCATTATACGCTGGCAGACAGAAAGTCCCAGTCCTGTTCCCTTGCTTCCTTTGGTGGTAAAGAAAGGATCAAAAACACGATGCAGCGTCTTTTCAGATATACCGTTACCCGTATCTGATATACTGAGCCGTATCCAGTCACCTGATTTTTTTAACTTTTTCCTGCATATAAGACTTATGCTGAAAGTAAGAACACCCGAATCAGGCATCGCCTGTATGGCATTAATCATAACATTCAGAAAAACCTGCTGTATAAGCTGGGGATCAAGCTTTACAAGAGGAAGTTTTTCCCCAAAAATTCTTTTTATACGCACCTTGTTTTGCTTAATTCTGGGAGTCAGCAATACAATTGAACCTTCAAGAAGTTCAACTATGTCAACAGATATTTTATCAGTAGGCTTTAAACGCGCAAAATCCAAAAGGCTTTTTACCACCTCTACGCATCTGGCTGTTTCCTTTTCAATAATTTTGATTGACTCAAACAGAGGATCGTCTGCTGGAATTTCCTCTAAAATATCCTGTACAAACCCGAGGATAATACCAAGGGGATTATTGATTTCATGGGCAATGCCTGCGGCTAGTTCGCCCATAAAGGCAACCTTGCTGGATCGATGAAGCTGATCCTTGAGCATATCTCTTTCTGCAACAAGTCTTCGGTATCGCTCTTCATCTTCCCGGATTTTTGCTTCCCTGGTCCGCCTTTCAGTTACATCCCTGATAATTATAAAGAGATGGGGTTTCTGCCGGTAATCAAAAGGGGTAAAAGAAACATTTGCCGTGCATATTGTATCTTTTGTTCGGTAAAGATCAATATCAACCTCAGTCGTCTTTTTAATATCATGCAAACACGAAAAAATATACCGGTTCTGTTCATAAGACGCACACAGATCCCGCAGACTGCCCTGCAAAAATTCCGTCCGTGCATATCCCACAAAATTTTCCAGGCATTTGTTAACAAAAATTATCCGGCCATTGCTGTCTGCAATTATCAGGGGAAGGCTCGCCCCTTCTATCATGGTTTTAAACAAAGACATTTCCATTTTACTTAGCCATCTGCAGTTAGATTCGTGACTTTCAAATAACTCAACTGTAATTTTTGCCGGTTATCGTAACAGTTATAATTAAAGGTTCTTCTCCAATTTAGTTGAAGAAGAGGGTCCAAGGATTCAAGGGGTCAAGGATTCAAGTGTTTGTTTTCTAAAGACTTTATCAGCGCCTTAACATTCTTTCGCTTTCTGCAATGTCTTTTTTTAGTGTACCCAATACACCTTTTTAAATTAAATCTAAATCCCCTGCTAATAATATCTGCGTTTC
>Ga0208648_1001362_pt1 | contig 20186 bp, 17 predicted proteins | sample AntAceMetag02UKL_FD_184772 | JGI IMG/M metagenome (GOLD analysis project Ga0208648, IMG submission 184772) | Saline lake microbial communities from Ace Lake, Antarctica - Antarctic Ace Lake Metagenome 02UKL (SPAdes) (version 2) | ecosystem: Environmental > Aquatic > Non-marine Saline and...
TTTCGACGGCAATAAGCATTTGCGGATATTGTTTTTCTTCAACCAGAAATCTGATAAAGTTTTGCCTGACCCATTCTTCCGGGCTTAAAGAAACGTATTGCTTTCTAATAAAATCAAAAATCTCATAGTTATTATTGTTTTTCCTTATTTTGAAATTGTATGACGGTAGATTTAATTTCTGCATATTTATTAGATAGGGTGTAAAAATAAAAAAATAATATGGTACTACTACAAATTTAGCGGTTCCCTCGAGATATTTGGATTTTGCCATGCTCAACATATTATCGTTAAAAATAAATTTATTAGTAGAGCTTAAAAAATGTTACTATTGAAATCAGGGCTGTTCAATGCTGAAATATCAGCAATTAATATAAAAACACAATTTTTCTTTATGAAACTTTAAGAATGCTTTGAGCAACTCTGTGTAACAGCTAAACCACAGTTTTACGTTGAGAAACACGAGGTCACACAAAGAAAAGTCAAAATAAAGATTAATAACAAATTTGATTGCATTGAACAGTCCGGCAATTACAATTGGGAATAATAATATTTTGCTTGAAATTGCAGTAGAACGATTAATATAAAACCATTAACTTTGCATAAAATTATCAAACATATTAATCCGATACATGAAAACGAAAAAGGATATAATTCAAAACTGGCTGCCAAGATATACGGGAAGTGCTCTAAATGAATTAGGAGAATATATTTTACTCACAAATTTTAATAAATACCTTGAATTATTTGCAAAATGGAATAATGTTGAAATCAAGGGAGTTGATAAACCTATGCCATCTGCTACTGCTAACGATATTACAATGATTAATTTTAATATGGGCAGTGCAAATGCAGCAACTATTATGGATCTTCTGAGTGCTATCAAACCTAAAGCCTGTTTGTTTTTAGGAAAATGCGGTGGATTAAAGAAAAAAAATAAGCTTGGCGATTTAATTCTTCCAATAGCTGCTATCAGAGGTGAAGGAACTTCAAACGATTATCTTCCTGTAATTGTTCCCGCATTACCTGCTTTTAATCTGCAAAAAGCAATCTCAACCACTATCCGAAACGCAGGAAAAGACTATTGGACAGGAACAGTTTATACGACTAATAGAAGAGTTTGGGAACATGACGAAAAATTCAAAAAACTTTTGCGCAAAACCAGATGCATGGCTATCGACCTGGAAACTGCCACCATTTTTATTGTCGGTTTTGCAAACGAAATTCCAACCGGAGCTTTGTTGCTTGTCTCTGATCAACCTATGATTTCTTCCGGTGTGAAAACCGACGAAAGTGATAAAAAAGTAAATGAAAAATATGTTGAAGATCATTTGAAGATTGGTATAGAATCATTAAAACAGTTAATCAATAAGGGCGAAACTGTAAAACATCTGTATTTTGACTATGAAGTCGATCATTAGGCAATGGGAGAATGGGAGAATGAGAGAATGGGATATTGGGGAAATGCAATAATTAAAATTAAAGATATGACGGAAAAAAATGTGCATTGAAAAGATGAAACAGCCTCCGATAAAATCAGTTACTCAAATATTAACAAATGAAATTGAAGAATTAAATTAACGTAGCATTCTATCATTAAATCATTTCACACATGACTTTTGATCAAATAATTTCTGACCTTCAAAAAAAAATTTATTATCCCGTTTATTTTCTTACCGGTGAAGAACCCTATTATATTGATGAAATTTCTTCGTTTATCGAAAATAAAATATTAGTCGACACCGAAAAAGAATTCAATCAAACAATTGTTTACGGAAAGGAAACTGATGTTGCAAGCATCATTTCTTATGCAAAGCGTTTTCCGATGATGTCGAATTATCAGCTTGTGATTATTAAAGAAGCTCAGGATGTTAATAAAATTGAAGAACTTGCTCCATATGTTCAAAGTCCCTTAAAATCTACTATTTTGGTTCTTTGTTATAAGTATAAAAAATTTGATAAGCGAAAATCTCTTGCAAAAAAAATTTCACAAATTGGGGTATTCTTTGATTCGAAAAAGCTCTATGAAAATCAAATTTCCGCCTGGATTAATGAATATTTAAGAAAACAAGATTACACTATCACCCCAAAAGGAAATCTTCTTTTAACTCAATATCTTGGAACCGATTTAAGTAAAATAACCAACGAAATCAGTAAACTTTTTATTAATATTCCACCAAAAACCCAGATCAACGAAGATCACATCGAAAAAAATATTGGAATAAGTAAGGATTTTAATGTGTTCGAACTTCAAAAAGCATTGGGTAGCAGAGACATTTTAAAAGCAAACCAAATTATTAACTATTTCGCTTCCAATCTAAAGGAAAATCCTATCGTAAAAGTAATTAGTATTTTATATGGATTCTTTTCTAAAATCCTGATTTATCATCATTTAAAAAATAAATCAAAAAATGAAATTGCCTCTGCATTATCAATCAATCCCTTTTTTGTAAACGATTTTCAAGTTGGTGCAAGAAATTATTCTATCACGAAATTATCAAAAATCATTTCATGTCTTCGAGAATATGATTTGAAATCAAAAGGGGTTGAAAACATTTCAACATCTGACGGTGATTTGTTTAAGGAGATGATTTATAAGATACTTCACTAATATAAGCAAAATTGTTAATCGGCCATTATGTTACATTGATTTTTTGCACAAGCATAACGAAGAAATTGGCGTTTTCGGGCAAGCACTAAATAGTAATCAAATCATAATCAATCGGAATTCCGGCATCTTCAAACAAAATACCAACCGGACAAGTTTTCATTGTTAGATTTAGGCATTTTTCAACTAACTCCAAGGGCTCATCTGATTTTACTTTTACTAAAATAAAGACAGATGTTATTGTAGGACTGGTCTTTAATTTTTCGATTTCAAGTTCGGCTTCAACTTTTTTTATTGTCAGCCTCATCTTTTTCGCCAGCATCATAAAAATTGATGTGATACAGCCTCCAAGCCCCATTGATGTGATTTCCAGTGAGGTTGGGCCTAAATCATTCCCACCAATACTTTCCGGCACATCGGAAATTATTTTATGCCCTCTGCCGTTATCAATTTCTGATTGAAGCCCATTTATTAATTTTGATGTGATTTTCATTATATATATTCTTAACTGATATTCAAAAAGTTTTTACAGCCGCAAAAATAAAATTTAATTGTATTTTTGCCTAAAGAATCATATAAAAATACAAAAAATGTGCGGTAGATTTTCATTTGCAGCCCTTTCCAAAGATGTTGAAAAACGTTTTGGTATAATAGTTCACGGGCTTGGAAATACTGCAAGGTTCAACTGTGCACCTACTCAAAATCTCGCCGTTATTACTAACCAAGAACCTGAAAAATTGAACTATTTTCGATGGGGTTTAATTCCGTTTTGGGCAAAGGATATTAAAATTGGGAACAAGCTTATTAACGCAAAAGCGGAAACAATTGATCAAAAGCCTTCTTTCAAAAATTCATTTATGCGGAGGCGATGCCTTGTGCCTGCAGATGGTTTTTACGAATGGGAAAAAGCAAAGGAAAAAATTCCTTACCGTATTATTCTTAAAAATAATGAGCTTTTTTCAATCGCCGGAATTTGGGATAAATGGAAGGATCAAAATGGAGAAGAAATCAATTCTTTTTCAATTATTACAACAAACCCTAACGAATTAGTAAATAAAATTCATAGCCGGATGCCTGTAATTTTACATCAGGAAGACGAAAAAACATGGTTAGAAAACAATCAATCAGAAGTACTTAAAAAACTTTTAAAACCCTTTCCTGCTGAGAAAATGGAAGCATTTCCGATTTCAAAACTCATCAATTCACCGATTAATGATTTTGAAGAAGTAATTGAACCGGTTTAGAATTCAAATTGTTAATTGCTTGATTTCATCCATGCTTTTAATTCAATTTATTGCATGAAATTTATATACACCTATATTTTCGACTGAAAACACAAGTTCATATTAGCCTATCATCAGATTGCAACCGCGAATATCGCTTGCATCGAAGCGGCCAAGCACTTCAAAAGAGCCTTGGCAATGAAGTTTTCCCAGGTCTTGAGTAGCAATGAACGAACATGAATTATAATTAGCAAGGTCGATAACATTGATTCCGCCGGTTCTATTATTTTCAAGTAAAGTTAAGGGATCGTTTACATCGCGAATCAAAATTTTCATCCAAGGTGGCGTTATGAAAATCCCCTCACCTTTTGAATAGGCCTGAGATAATAGCTCTGTCATTCCATATTCCGAATGAATTGAATTAACATCAAAACATTTACATAAAATTCCATGCACCTCATTTCTTGTTATTTCTTTTCTTCTGCCTTTCATTCCTCCGGTTTCCATTACGATAATATCAGGCATGTCAAAAGAATATTTTTCGGCAAGATCAAGTAAAGCAAAACTAACCCCAATCAATAGAACTTTTCTATTTTTAGACTTTAGCTCATTTAATTTCTTAGCAAGTTTTTCATAATTATCCAAATAAAAACCGCTGTCTTTATAATTGCTTCTATTTATCAAATCTTTGACCATAAATATTAATGAAGAATCTTGTCTTTCAAGATATGATGGAAGCAAAGCCAAAACACAATAATCACGAATATTTCCGTAAAATAATTCAAAGCATGTTCTAAAACTTTTATAATATACCGAAAGATCAGCAATATAATGATTGCTAAGTTCTGAGGAAGTAGTCCCACTGCTTGCAAATATTTTCTCATACGGTTTTAATGATGAATAAACACGATTGTTTTTGAAAAATTCTATCGGCAGAAAAGGAATTTTTTTAAAATGATCGACATCATGGAGTTTTATCCCAAGATAATCCACAAAACTTTTGTATAATTTACAATTTAAATATTGGAAATTAAATATTTCAAGAGCAGTATCATTAAACTCATCAACAGATGAGATAGAAAAAATCTTGTTTTTATAATGAGAAAAAGTTTTCATTTATTGAACACTAATTTGAAAACAAAATTACGTGATTATGATTTACGAATAACCTATACCTTGCTCAATTTTTAACCAATGTCTGATTTTGAACATAGATTTTTCTATTTTTGATGAAAAATTTATTAAGTAAACATTTTAATAATTTATAAAATTAAGTATGAAACATCTTCTAAGCATTTTAATCCTTGTGATAACGACATCATTATTTGCACAATCCGAACAATATTCTTACAGGAAATATGCAAACGTAGAATCCTTTTACCAACTATTAACAAAAGAAGCTATCGAAGTCGGGACAAAAAACAATGTTCCTCCGGCAGCTTTATTGGCTGTTGCCGGCCTTGAATCCGGTTATGGCAGCGGCTATGTTGCTCAAATCACAGGCAATATCTTAAGCCTTGATGCCGACAAAGATGATAAAGAACTACCTCCACTTTGTCTTCCAACTTGTGGCGATAATGAAAAAGTGCTTTTTGATTCAACAGAAATTGAGGCATGTCCAAAAAGCAATCAGATTTGGAAGCAACACCCACCAAGTTTAAAGCATGATTATCGGCCCGCTCCTTATGCAGGCACCGACAAAAACCTTGCTTATCTTAAGAATAATCCTAAGCAAAGAGCATTGGCGCAAAAAGCTTGTCTGAATGACTTTGCAAGCCGTTGGTTGTCAAAAAATAATAAAAATAATGTTTTTAGAGCTGCATGTTTATGGTTAGATAGTTTGGTTAATAAAGATGGAGTGAAAGCTCTTTTTTCTGAGGAAGTTAACATAAAATTTATCTCAATGATAGGTGGGCATCCCAATTCATTTAACTTCCGTGAAACATGGCCCAAAAAGGTTAAACTAATAATGGATAAAGTCGGATTGGTTAATCTGTGTACGGAGATGTACGAAAAAAAACTAAGTTTTGAGCAAGCTTGGAAGGAAAAGTAAAAGGGCTAAATTCTATTTTCCTGATTTTTAAATACCAAAACAATTAATAAGAAAAATTCAGTGATGATTAAAACTGATTATCTAAATATTTTATATCTTTAGTCCAAATTTATTCGTTGTTTTTAATGAAATTTTTGATTATAATCTTAAAAAATGAAAATGAGGATTTTTTCTAAAATATTAATAATTATCTTTCCCTTCATTTTATTTTTCGCATGTCAAAAGATTGAAAAATATCCTGATATTCCAGAAATTGAATTTGTTGGTGTTACAAGAATCATTAATCCCGATAATATTATTGAAAAAGTTGTTTTGAAAATTTCATTTACCGACGGTGACGGTGATATTGGCCTGACTCAAAATGACACCCTACCCCCTTATGATTATAATTTCTTTATAAAATATTTTGAAAAACGAGACGGGGAATTTGTTGAAGTGGTTTTAAAGGATTTTTCTTTTAATGCACGTATTCCGATTCTTACACCGGAGGGCAGAAATAAATCAATAAAAGGTGAAATTCAAGACACAATTATAGTCAATACAATGTCAGTTTATGATACTATTCGATTTGAGACTTATATTGTTGACAGGGCTTTACATGAAAGTAATGTAATTATTACTCCTGATATAATAACAAAATATACAAAAAAGTAAGTATTGCAATAATTGCTGATTTTAGTAGATTGTTTAGTTTTGCGAATAAAAATATTACAATTGACTTTTCATATTAATCATAATTTCAAACAGAAAGTAAAACAAATATTATCGGATTTTTTTTTGATGAATATCATTTTTTTATTGATAATGATTGTTTTACGAATAACCGAAAGTATAAATCTCTATCTTAATCATGCACTAAATGTCAATTACTTCAAAACATTTATATTTGGTTCATTTCAGGATTTGCTATTAGTTTTAGTTTTTTCTGCCGGTTTTTTCTTTGCTTATTTAATAGTTGCATTAATGAACAGAAAAATTGCTTCAATAATATATAAAACATTGTTTTTGATTATAATATTGCTTCAGTTTTTTTTAATTAGATATTTTTTCAATACATTGATTTTGTTAGATCAATCAATTCTTGAATTTTCGTTTAAAGAAATTTTTTATATTACCGAAAAGGAAATCACCTCGTTTAACTTTCTGAGTATTATTATTTTTCTTGTTTTTGCAATTGCGGTTTATTTTGGATTTAAAAAAATAAAATTCAGAACACCATTATTTTTTAGTTTCACTTATATAATATTATCATTTACTGCCATTTTTATTCCCGATTTATTGATCCTTGATAAAGATGAATACAAAAATGAAATAGAATTTTTTTTAGCAAGCAATAAAATCAGTTATCTTGGAAATGAAATTTATAAAAGCAAAAATGCCAAAACAATAGCTTTGGATGAAATTGCACTTGAAAAAGCAATAGAATATTATCACCAACAAAATAAAAATAATGAATTTACGGAGAAGATATATCCTTTTTATAGAAAGCAGTCTTCCGAAAATTGTCTTGGAGAATATTTTCAAAAGTCATCTCAAAAACCTAATTTGGTTTTTTTAATTGTTGAAAGTTTATCAAGAAGTTTTTCGGGACCCAATGCAAATTATAAAAGTTTTACCCCATTTTTAGATTCATTAACAAATAAGAGTTTATACTGGGAAAATTTTACAAGTAATGCGCAACGATCTTATGGAGCTTTACCAAACATTTTTGCTTCGCTTCCAAATGGAACTTCCCGCGGTATAATTAATATGGGAAAAGATATTCCAATTCACGAATCTTTAATAAAATTAGCAAATGAAAACGACTACTTCACAAGGTTTTTTTATGGTGGATGGATTAGTTTTGATAAGATGGATATTTTCATGGAAAACCAAAATGTCGATTACGCATTAGATTATTTAAAATTCGGAGATAAATATCAAATGATTAATAAAAACAAGGATGGTTTAACATGGGGATATCCCGATAAAGCCTTGTTCCAAAAGTCATTTGAAATAATTGATAAGGCTAATTCCAATCATCCTTACCTAAGTATCTATTTCACACTTTCAATTCATCATCCGTTTATTTGTGATAATCAGGAATATTACAAACAACAATTTGAAGAAATGCTTGAACAAAACTCTTTTGATGAAAAAACAAAAAACAGATATAAAAAATACTCTAATGTTTATGAAACAATTCTTTACGATGACGATGCTTTGAGAGGATTTTTTAATTCATATAAAAATCGTCCTGAATTCAATAATACAATCTTTATTATTACAGGTGATCATAATATTGGGCAAATTCCGGTAAAAAACAATATTGATAAATATCATGTTCCCTTAATAATATTTTCTCCTTTATTAACACAATATAAGCATTTTAAAGGGGTTTCATCTCACCTCGACATAACGCCATCCCTAATTCCTTTATTAAAAGATAATTTCGGTTTACAATTTCCTAAAATGTGTTCGTGGCTTGGTAAAGGACTTGATACTACTTCTTGTTTTCAAAACAGGAATGCCTTTCCTTTTAGTAATGCATCCGAATATATTAAAGAATATTTTTCTGGAGATTATTATCTGGTGGAAGATAAACTATATAAGGTTTCGGATAATATGAATATTATTTTTGAAGATAATCAAGAAATTAAAGATAGTTTAACAAAGTGTCTTGACGTTTACAATACTTTAAACAAATATGTCTGCCATGAAAATATGATACTCCCAATTAAATATTTTGCAGAGAATTATAATTTTAATGAAACCATTAAAACATCTTCATCCTTTGACTCTTTTGTAGGAAATTTATTTCATCAAGATAATGATATTTCTGATAAATATTTTAAAAGCGGAAATGGGTCGCTTCATATTAGACCGGATCAAAAATTTTCATTTCCAATATCTGAAAACATTGAAGCAGAAACAATATCCTTAATTTTTGAAATAAGTTTCTTTATACGTTTTGATGAGTATAATGCTGACAAAATTCCTTCCTATGTTATTTCGATTAACGAAAAAGATAGTTGTATTTTCTATGAAAGCATTAAATTCGGTGAAAAAATAAATACAGATATCGAATGGAATAAAATAAGGATCAATAGTAATATTAGAATTTCAAAAGGACAAAAAGAAAGGAAGCTTAGTATGTATTTTTACAACACCAAGAAAAGTGAGTTTTACATTGATGATTTCGAGTGTTCTGTTTATTCAAGTAAACGTAATTTGAATCCTGAAACTCATAATTGGAGTTTGTAAAAAAAATTGAAAAAATGACAATGTTTAAATCACGCACATGGGTGCCGATTTCAAAAGATGAAACTCAAATATATAAAGGAATTGGAATTCTACTAATAGTACTTCATAATTACTTTCACTGGGTTAGGCCGATAACAGGTGAAAACGAATTTGGTATCTCAAAAGACTATATTATTAATTTTTGGAATTTTTTTCTTGAGGATCCTTTTGAAATAATTAATTTATTTTTTTCATATTTCGGTCATTATGGTGTTGAAATTTTTGTTTTTATAAGTGCTTATGGTTTGTCTAAATCCTATTCCTCAAAAAAGATTAATTGGTTTGTTTTTATAAAAAAAAGACTTTTTAAGCTTTATCCTACACTAATAATTGCTTTTGTATTTTTCATTATTTTAACATTGTATAAAACCAACGAATTTCCAACGAAAGATGTTTTCAAGCAATTATTTTATAAACTAATATTTATCAACAACTTTCTTCCTGACCAAGCACTTTCCATAATTGGCCCATGGTGGTTTTATTCACTTATTGTTCAATTGTACATTTTATTTCCTTTGCTTAGATATATAAATAAAAAAACAAAATCTATAGGATTGATTATTCTCATTGCTATTTCATTTTATATAAGAATAAATTATGACTATTCCTTTTGGTATCATACTCATTCAAATTTGCTTTTTACTTTTGTTGGGCATTTGCCGGTATTTTGCTTAGGTATTATTATTGCTACAAGAGAGAAATTTAAACTAAATCCAATAATATTTTTTTTAACATTAATAGTTTTTGCTTTAGGAAATTGGTATAAGTTTTTCTGGTTTTTTTCACACCTTACGGTTATGATCCTTATGATTTATATTTTGAAAACAATCACTCCCATTGTAAAAAATTATTCCAGGCTTTTTAAATTTCTGAGTTATTATGGTTTGATCTCAATGTTTTTATTTGCATGTAACGGATTTCTAAGAACCCCTTTTACCAGACTTGCAAATTTAAATGACAATGCATTCACCACAATTCTTTTTAGTTTGAGTTTCCTGATTTTTGCAACTGGAATTTCTGAAGCAATAAGGGGTATTGAAAATAATGGTGCAAATTTTATAAGGAATGTTTTTCTGAAAAAATCGCCATAATTCAGCAATATTCAACTCTAAGCAAGATGAATTTTTTCTTTTTTTTGATGTTTCATAATTATTTTAAACACACGGATTGAAAATGAAAAATATTAACGAACTAATTTCAGAACTCAGTAATTTTGATATTTTGATAAAATCATAAACCAAATAATATGTTTAAAAAGTATATTTGTTGCCAATGGCCATCGGGAGGAATATTGGAGATGTTACTTGCCTGATATTATAACTCCTTCCCATTATTCTAACACTCTAATGACCGAAGGAAATCTACACAAAGCGAAGCAAGCGACACGAAGATAGCCCGTATGAAGCGAAGCAAATCCGTACGAGACAAAGTAAGTCCGTATGGATGGATAGATACTCCATTTTGAGTTAAAGATTTAAACAATAACTTGAGATTTATAATAATTGAATCATATGAAATACTGAGATATAAAAATATGATTAGAAACTTTATTGAAAGTCAAAAAATTTTCTAAATTTGTAACTAAACTTACGCAGATCGAAAATGTTAAATATTAACAAACTAACAAACAAAAAATTAAGTTTTTTATGATTACAACTATTGTAAAGTTTATCCGTTTCAGTATAAATCATTTTTTAAATTTGTGTTATAAAAATTACAGAATGAAAAATAATCAAACAAAATCAATCTTTACAATATTTTTATTTCTTTTTTGCCTTAATGTTCAATCACAGAATATGCACTTAATACAATCTCCGTTATTCCAAATTATTGGCGAAAAAAATAATAAGGAAGTAACTTATTTAACAAATGATGTCTCGATAAATATTACTGACCAAGGTGATATAAATATAATTATCGGGATTGGCAACCTTCATTCTGTTGATAGCTTCCCACCTCTAAATGTTGTTTATGAAGATCATCTGAAAATTAATGGCAATGTTCCACCGGATGATTTATTTTACAATGTTCAAGATAATCAGAATTACACCTCTAACTTAACTTTTGAAAACAATAATGAAACTACTGAAAAGCAGTTTAATATTTTTATTACTTACGACAGGATTGTAAAATCCAGAAATGTTGTGTTTGAAACAGAAATTAATTTGAATGATTTTCCTGACATAAAAATAAAAGATATTGAACCCGATGTGAAATTAATGATCATTTTTGATATTTTGCAAAAACACAGATAATTTGAGAAAAATTTATTAAGTACAAAGGATAAAAGTTATGAAAGAAACCTTTTCTAAAATTAATGTAATAGAAACATTTGTTTTTATTTTATTTATAATTCTCTTTACTTCCTGTAAAAAAGAGTCTGACGAAACACCCCAATGTGCTTTACTGTTTCCAAATGGTGGGGAGTGGCTTTTGAAAGGAAAAGAATATAATATTAAATGGTTTGATAAAGATGCCAAGTCTGTAAGAATTGAATTATACAAATCGGGTGCAAAACTTAAAACAATTGTCAATTCAACTGATAATTCCGGTGAATACTTGTGGAATGTTCCTGATAATTTGGACAATAGCAATGATTATAAAATCATGATAATTAATGAAGAAGATGAAAACATCTCGGATCAGAGTAATTCAGATTTCACAATTATTATTCCAAATGAAACCTCATCATTTATTGATTCACGAGACGGAAAAGAATACAAAACCGTAAAAATTGGCGACCAATGGTGGATGGCAGAAAATTTTAATTATGATGCTGACTCTGGTTCTTTTTGTTATTTATATGAAGAAACTTTTTGTAAAGAAAAAGGCAGGTTATATACTTGGCAAGCCGCATTAGATAATAATCCGGAAGGTTGGCATCTGCCTTCAGATGAGGAGTGGAAAAACCTTGAATTGTTTTTAGACTTACCCCCTGGTGATATCGACAAAGAAGGGTTTAGAAGCTTATATGTTGGTGAACTTCTTTGGCATGGAGGAGGAACAGGTTTTGAAGTATTATTATCTGGATATTATAATTCAATGTTTGATTTATTTGGTCATATTGGTTATGAAGCACGTTTTTGGACTTCTACTAATGTACCAAATGATGAAAAATTTTGGACTCGTTTACTAATAATAGATCAAGGGGGTATTGATAGGCATAAAATAGGTGGCTCCTTTGGTATTTCGGTTCGTTATATTAAAGATGCTGAAAAATAATTTTTTTTTCTGATTGAAATGAAAGAAGCTAAAAAGAATTAACAGAAAAGATAGGAATAATAATTACTCAAATATTTGAATTATGTCGTCAAAAGAAATAGAAATTCTAAAGCAACAAATCACAAAACTGAGTGCAAAAGATTTTGATTTAGAAGCCTGGAAAAAATATTCCATTGTTTTAATAGCCAGAATATTTGGAGATAAATCTCAAAAAATAAAACAAATAGAGAAAATCGAATATGATTATAGTAGTTGGGCATTACGCGACACATCAGGTAGTTCATCCTACATGGAGACCTGTAAAAAACTCGGCGAAGAAATTTTAAAAGCCTCAATAAGCGAAATAGAAACTTTCGGTTTACCTGATAAAGAGAAAGTTATTGAAACTTCCAAGCTTTATGATTCAATAATATCTTCATTACAAGACGAATTAAAAGGTTTTCAGTTTAAAGAGATTATTGGGCTTATAAAATCTGATAAAAAACCTGAAGCTAAGAAAAAGTTGATTTTTGAAAAACTTAAAAATTCAGGAATTGATAGCTCAAACGAAATTCTTAGTAATATTCTTTGTAGTTTGAAAATTTCCCATGAATTATAAATTTTAATATCTATTTATAATTTGGTAGAAAAATAAAACACAATCAATAAATTATTCATTGCGACAACAATTGATTAATTAATATTTTATTTACTTTTGCAGGCAATTTTTAATTAGGGAAAAATGGTAAATAAGTTATCTGATTTGTTGGGTTTAAAGCATAATTTTAACAGGATTTTTTAACTTAAAAAGCGATTTTTCAGCAACAAAATATTTGAATTAACAAATTGAATGGAAACAAAATATCAAGAATATAAAAGACTCGACCTTTCGAAAATCGGAGAGGAAATTGAAAAGTATTGGGAAGAAAACAAGGTTTTTGAAAATAGTCTTGAAATCAGAAAAGGCAATAAACCATTTGTTTTTTATGAAGGGCCACCTTCGGCAAACGGACTTCCCGGAATCCATCATGTTATGGCACGGGCAATCAAAGATATTTTTTGTCGATATAAAACACTCAAAGGATTTTTCGTGAAACGAAAAGCTGGCTGGGACACACATGGTTTACCTATTGAAATTTCAACCGAAAAAACCCTCGGAATTACAAAAGAAGACATAGGAAAAACAATTTCGGTTGAAGATTATAACAATGCATGTCGCAAAGAAGTTATGAAATACAAGGATCTTTGGGACAGCCTGACAAAAAAAATGGGTTATTGGGTCGATCTTGATGATCCGTATATTACATTCGATAACACTTATATAGAATCTGTCTGGAATCTTTTATCAAAGCTTTATGAAAAAGGGCTTCTTTACAAAGGTTACTCAATTCAACCTTATTCACCTGCTGCCGGAACCGGCCTTAGTTCGCATGAATTAAATCTTCCGGGATGTTATCGCAATGTAAAAGACAATACGCTTGTTGCACAGTTTAAAGTTGTTAAAAACGAAAAATCGGAATTTCTTTTCGATAATATTCATGGTGATCTATCATTTCTGGCTTGGACAACAACCCCCTGGACTTTACCTTCGAATACAGCACTCGGAGTTGGTAAAAAAATTAATTATTTAAAAGTAAAAACCTTTAATCCATATACTTATAAACCTATTACTGTAATTCTTGCTAAAGAACTGCTTAATAAATATTTTCCCGAAAAAAATGCAGAGCTGAAACTTGAAAATTACGAAGAAGGCCAAAAGAACATTCCTTTTGAAATTACAAATGGGTTTACGGGTAAGGAACTTGAAGGAATAAGTTACGAACAACTACTCCCTTATGCCAAACCCGATGATGGAGATGCTTTTAAGGTTTTGATTGGCGATTTTGTAACAACCGAAGACGGAACAGGTATCGTTCATCTGGCCCCAAGTTTTGGCGCCGACGACTTCAAAGTAGCAAAAGAAAACGGAATAGGTTCTTTGACTCTTGTTAATAAGCAAGGAAAATTTACCGAAGAAATGGGTGAATTTGCGGGCCGTTTTGTTAAGAATGAATACGATCTTAATTTTGATCCGAAAATCAAAGATAATGTTGACATTGATATAATTGTTAAGTTAAAAAAAGAGAATAAAGCTTTTAAAACCGAAAAATACGAACACTCTTACCCTCATTGCTGGAGAACCAACAAACCAATACTTTATTATCCTTTGGATTCATGGTTTATCAAAACAACAGCTTTTAAGGACAGAATGATAGAGCTTAACAAAACCATTAATTGGAAACCAACGTCCACAGGTATCGGACGTTTTGGCAACTGGTTAGAAAACCTTGTTGACTGGAATCTTTCACGTTCGCGTTATTGGGGAGTTGGATTGCCGATTTGGACAAGCAAGGATCGTGAAGAGCAAATTTGCATAGGTTCGGCTGAACAATTGAAATCAGAAATTGAAAAATCTATTAAAGCCGGAATAATGAATAATAATCCTTTAGGAAATTTTATTCCTGGCGATAACTCAAAAGATAATTATCAAACATTTAATTTTCACCGTCCTTATATTGATGAAATTGTTTTGGTTTCCGAAAAAGGAAATAAAATGTTTCGTGAGCTCGATCTTATAGATGTGTGGTTCGATTCGGGGTCAATGCCTTATGCCCAGTTTCATTTCCCTTTTGAAAATATTGAAGAATTCGAGAACAGTTTTCCGGCCGATTTTATTGCCGAAGGAGTTGATCAAACAAGAGGATGGTTTTTTACGATGCATGCAATTGCAGTAATGCTTTTCGATTCGGTTTCTTATAAAACTTGTGTTTCTAACGGGCTCGTTCTTGATAAGAAAGGAAATAAAATGTCCAAGAGTCTCGGCAATGCAGTTGACCCTTTTATTATTATTAATAAATATGGCCCCGATGCATTACGCTGGTATATGATAACCAACGCACAACCCTGGGATAATTTAAAATTTAATGAAGAAGGAATAGCTGAGGTTCAAAGAAAATTTTTCGGGACTTTATATAATACTTATGCGTTTTTTGCACTTTATGCAAATATCGATGGATTTAGCTATAAAGAAGAAGAAATTCCTGATGAAAAACGGCCTGAGATTGACAGATGGATTTTATCTGAACTAAATACTCTTATCAAAAACGTTGACGAAAGTTATAGTGATTACGAACCCACAAAAGCCGGGCGTGCAATTCAAAGCTTTGTTGACGAGCATTTAAGCAATTGGTATGTTCGTTTGTCGAGACGAAGGTTTTGGAAAGGAAGTTATTCGGATGATAAAATTTCTGCCTACCAAACACTTTATAAATGCCTTGAAACTGTAGCTCAATTATCATCACCAATTGCTCCATTTTTCATGGATAAACTTTTTAATGATTTAAACAAAGTTACAGGCAAAGTTAAGGTAAGTTCAATTCACTTAACAGAATTTATTTCACCTGATGAAAAACTGATTGATAAAAACCTCGAGGAGCGAATGCAGCTTGCTCAAAAGATTTCTTCGATGGTTCTCTCATTACGAAAAAAAACAAACATCAGGGTTCGTCAGCCCTTAAATAAAATAATGATTCCGGTTTTAAACGATGAGTTTAAAAATCAGATTGAGGCAATTAAAAACCTGATTCTTTCAGAAGTAAACATTAAAAAAATCGAATATATTACTGATTCATCAGGTATTTTGGTGAAAAAAGTTAAGCCGAATTTCAAAGCTCTCGGGCCGAGATATGGTAAGCTGATGAAAAACATTGCTGTTAGAATTAATCAATTTGATCAGCAAGACATCAATCAACTCGAAGCCGAAGGAATAATTAAGTTTGAACTTGAAGGGAATTTAATTGAAATAAACATTAGCGATGTTGAAATTTTAACCGAAGATATTCCTGGATGGGTTGTCGCTAATATTGATAAACTTACAGTAGCTTTAGATATAACAATTTCTGAGAAATTAAAAAATGAAGGTATTGCTCGCGAATTAGTAAATAGGATTCAAAATATTAGAAAAGACCTGAATTTTGAAGTAACCGATAAAATATCAGTAGAACTTGAAAAAAAGGATTTTATTAATAATGCAATTAATGAAAATTATGATTACATTTGCTCGGAAATTTTAGCTGAGTCTCTTATTCTAATTGATAAAATTGATGACAAGAACAAATTATCAGTAGAAATAACAGACGACAATAATGTTTTCATAAAAGTAATGCGAATTGTATAAAAAAAGGCATTATTTTTTAATAATATTAAAATATTTTTGCAATGGAAAAAACTACTAAAAAATCAAGGTATTCTGATGAAGAACTTCAGGAGTTCAAAGAAATAATTCTTAATAAACTCGAAAAAGCCAGCAGTGATCTGAAATTATTAACCGAAGCTTTTACAAATTTTAATTCTGCCGGAACAAGTGATACATCACCAACATTTAAAGTCTTGGAAGAAGGATATCAAGTTTTATCAAAAGAGGAAAATAGCAGATTAGCTGCCAGGCAACAAAAGTTTATTACAAATCTTGAAAATGCTTTAATCAGGATAGAAAATAAAACTTACGGAATTTGTCGCGTTAACGGAAAACTGATTTCTAAAGAACGCTTAAGAAGTGTTCCTCACGCAACTCTCAGCATTGATGCAAAACTAAAACAAGTTTAAAATCACCGCATTAAAAAATATTGATCTATTATTTTTATGATGAGTAATTGTCATAATAAAAAATGTTTTGTTTTTCGGCATATTGCTATATTTTAATATTCAAAAAAAAATCTTTTGAAAAAACCTTTAATACTTATTTTTATCATTCTGATTGCAGATCAGATACTAAAAATTTGGATAAAAACACATTTATGTATTGGTCAGGAATATTCGGTTTTTGGTGATTGGTTTCTAATTCATTTTACCGAAAATTCGGGGATGGCATTTGGACTTCAATTTGCGGGCAGCTATGGCAAACTGATTCTTAGCATTTTCCGAATTATTGCTATTTCAGCAATTGGATGGTATTTATTTCATCTTATCCAACAAAAAACAAAACCCGGACTTGTAATTTGCATTTCATTAATTTTTGCCGGTGCTGTTGGAAATCTTATCGATAGTGCTTTTTACGGTATAATTTTTAGTGAAAGCAGTTTTCATCAAATCGCTACTTTTAATCCTGAAGGAGGCGGATACGGTTCATTCTTACATGGAAAAGTAGTTGACATGCTTTATTTTCCCATAATTAACGGAACATACCCATCTTGGTTTCCGTTTATAGGCGGACAAAGTTTTATTTTTTTCAGGCCGATTTTTAATATTGCCGATTCCTCAATTACTATCGGGGTGTTTTCATTAATTTTATTTCAACGAAAATTCTTCAAGAAAGGATGATTTTGTTGGGATAAAATTTGGGAAAAGATTTTACAAAAATGTATCAAATAATATAAATTCCCTTAAATTTCTCCGTTTGCTTTTTTCTGATTATTGTTTTCATTCTTGTAAGCATTTACAATTCTGCTTACTAATTTATGGCGAATAATATCGCTTTCATCAAGAAAAACAAAATCAATACCTTTAACTTTTTTCAATATTTGCATTGCATGAATCAAGCCTGAAGATTGATTTTTTGGCAGATCAATTTGAGTAATATCACCGGTTACAATAAACTTTGCCGAACGCCCCATTCTGGTCAGATACATTTTCATTTGAGCAATGGTCGAATTTTGAGCTTCATCCAGAATAACAAAAGCATTATCGAGTGTCCGCCCTCTCATAAAAGCCAAAGGAGCTATTTCAATAGTCCCGTCTTCGAGATAAGTTAAAAGCTTTGCCGTTGGAAGCATATCTCTTAGAGCATCATACAAAGGTTGAAGATAGGGGTCGAGTTTATCTTTCAGGTCGCCGGGTAAAAAACCCAGATTTTCACCTGCCTCTACTGCCGGCCTGGTTAAAACAATTCGTTTGACTTCTTTATTTTTTAATGCTCTAACAGCGAGAGCAACTGCCGTATAGGTTTTCCCTGTTCCTGCCGGGCCAACTGCAATTACCAAATCGTTTTTACTGCAACTGCTTACTATTTTACTTTGGTTTCTTGTTCGGGCTTTAATAATCATCCCTGACCGGCCATGTAAAATTATATTAGAATCGCCTTCACTATCTGTTTGAATCAAGCCATTATCGTCTATTTCCATTATTTGACTTACGTCTTTCTCCGTAATTTTTCCGAATTTATCATAATACAATAAAAGCAATTCAAACTTTTTTTCAAATGAGGTAATTTCAGCAATATCGCCAATAACTTTAACTTTATCTCCCCGAGCAATGATTTTTATTTTAGGAAATATATTTCTAATTTTTTCGATATTCGAATCATTTACTCCATAAATTTCCAAAGGATTGGTAGCCCCAATACTTATTATTTTTTCACTCATATAAAAATTTTTCTTAAACTGAATTTCTCATAAACTCATTTGTCAACAATTACCAAGTTTCCAAAAATATTAAAAAAAAATGATAAAAATATACTATTATTAGTAATTTTGATTTTTACAAATTTAATAAAATTAACAAATATTACAAAAAAGGTAAAAGAATTTAAATGGCGATAATTACTTTAACAAGCGACTGGGGTTATAAAGATCATTATTTAGGAGCTATCAAAGGAAAAATTCTGAAGCTGTTACCTGAGGCAAGAATTATCGACATCTCACACCATATCACCCCTTTTAATATTGAGCAAGCTGCCTTTATTATAAAAAATTCTTATACAAATTTTCCTGATGGAACTATTCATATAATCGCAATTAATACGGAGGAATCAACAACGCACCCTCACACAATTGTTTACATCGAAAAACAATATTTCATTGGAGCCGATACCGGAATTTTTTCTTTAATATTTAATAAAAAACCCGACAAAATTATTGAATTGGATATTCTCCAGGACTCTGATTATTTTACATTTTCCACTCGCGATAGATTTGTAAATGCTGCCGTTCGGCTTGCAAAAGGAGAGGATTTGGAAAAACTCGGTGATTTAAAAGATTCGATCAATCAGAAAATTCTTTTTGAACCGGTAAGCGAGAAAAATGTTATAAAAGGAATTGTCAGCTATATTGATTCTTACGAAAATCTTATCACAAATATTTCCGAAAAGCTTTTCAAACAAGTCGGAAAAGGCAGAAAGTTTTCCATATATTTCAGAACCAATAACATCAATCGAATTAATAAATCCTACAATGATGCACCCGAGGGTGAAATTCTCGCCATTTTCAGTTCGACAGGTTTGTTGCAAATTGCTATTAACAAGGGAAATGCTTCGAGTTTGCTCGGCATGAATCATAAGGATCCGATAAGAATTGAGTTTAAGGAAAAATGAAATTAAATGCTTACACATTGCTTTTAATTATAGAAATGGTCGAAGACTCCACAATTTCCATAAAACCAAATCAACATTCAAAATGTCAATTCATTATTAACTTCGGGGTCTTAGACTCTGGGTATTATTAATAATCCTAAAGATTTTCTCTCGCGAACATACCTTTGGTGAAATTCACACGCTGCGCCCTTAAGCCATGGCAGCAAAACATCATAAATGTAGTCTTCTTCATTATTTATTATATCCTGGTCAATCCTTTGATGTGAACCTAAAATCCTTGTTTTCCTGTTTTGTGCATTGGGTCACCCACTTTTTAAATTTTCATATCCAGAAGCTGAGCCTGTTTATCCGTTGGCTGCAAAATTTTCGTTTTAACTTGCCGCGACTTTGGCAAAATATATCTTAGCTGCCTGATTTCCTTGATTTCACTAATAGCTTTCTCAGGTGATAGGTCAATTTTGTTTGCTTTTAGTGATC
>Ga0208648_1001363_pt1 | contig 20185 bp, 20 predicted proteins | sample AntAceMetag02UKL_FD_184772 | JGI IMG/M metagenome (GOLD analysis project Ga0208648, IMG submission 184772) | Saline lake microbial communities from Ace Lake, Antarctica - Antarctic Ace Lake Metagenome 02UKL (SPAdes) (version 2) | ecosystem: Environmental > Aquatic > Non-marine Saline and...
CGCGTCTTGCATCCGGGCATTTTTGAATAACCTGTAAAGAAGCCTTTTGAAACAACCTCCTGCAGTATTCCGGTTGCAAAACATAATTCAGTTACAGCAGAGAATCCAGCTTCGCTTTCAGGGCTTCTTTGGCCTGCATACCAACCATCTGTTCGGCAACCTCTCCGCCTTTGAATATGATAATCGTTGGGATACTGCGGATACCATATCGTGCCGCCAGGTTCGCTTGCTGGTCAACATTTACCTTGGCGATTTTTATTTTCCCACTGTATTCAGCGGCCAGCTCATCAATAACAGGTGTCAGCAGCTTGCATGGTCCGCACCATTCGGCCCAGAAATCAACCAGCACTGGAATATCTGATTTTTGGATAACGCCATCAAATTCTTCTTCAGTTATATTCATATCTTCACTCATTGTCGTCCTCCGTTTTTAGGATAAAATTTAAGTTGTATATATTTTTTTTAACATGGGTATTGGAACTCTTCAAGTAAAAATAAGGATAATGCCGCCGGTGGTAAGGGCGATTTTAATGTTCACTGTTGTTCCTGTTTCAGAAGTCTTCTAATCGGTTTGTGCTTTTATCGGAAGCATATAGTCAAACAGCGAGTAACCCCATTGCATAAGCATTTTTTCAATCCGTGCAAGGGGGAATCCAACGACATTATAGTAACAACCTGTAATGCGTTCAACAATAAGCGAGCCGTATCCCTGAATGGCATATGCTCCGGCCTTATCCAGCGGGTTAATGCGTTTCAGGTAACATTCAATTTCATGCGTGCTCAGATTGCGGAATGTAACGCTTGTTTTCTCGGCGTTAACGAGCAGTCGGTTGTTTTTCACATCTTTAAGGCACACGCCGCTGATGACGTCATGTTTTTTGCCGTTGAGCATGTGCATAAAGCGATGGGCTTCGTCCATTGAAGAGGGCTTGCCCAGCACCCGGCCGCAGAGCACAACAACCGTATCTGCCCCTATAACAATACCTTCGCTTAGGTCCGTGGCTATTGCCAGGGCTTTGCCGCGCGCATTGGCCTTTACATAGCAGCGCGGTGACTGTTCGTCAGTATGGGGCGGCTCAACAAATGAGCTGGGAACAGTATTAAATACTATACCCATGTCGCGCAGCATTGCGCTGCGCCGAGGTGATGCTGAAGCCAGAATAAGGTTTTGCAGGTTCATTGTTACTACCTTGAGTGCTATGCTCACTATCTGTAAAATTGTGACTTTGTATTATTTTTGTAATAGTCTATCATAGTTTATTGCGTTACGCACATGCCGTGTATGCTGAAAAAGGTATTGACGTTTAACCTTTTTGCAATTACATTGCATTGTAAATCACCTATATTCAAGATACATCCCGATTGAAACAGTAATAACGATTCAGGAGACTGCTATGAGGGATAAGCGCAAACTCAAAAGGCGACACCTGATTTATTATCTGCATGTGCAGGAACGAGCTTCCGGAAAACCTATCGGTTCTCTTGTGGATATTTCAACCGAAGGTATCATGATTATGAGTGAACAGCCGATTGAGCTCGGAACGTTACTGGAGTTGAAGATAATGCTTGAGTCGGAGATGAACGATAAACAATATCTGTATTTTGATGTCAGCGTACTCCGCTGTGAAAAAAGCATTAACGGAACCAATTATGACATTGGATGTAAGCTGCTAAATCTTTCCGATGAAGATTTTTGCGAAATTGAAATGATCATTGATGAGTTGGGTTTCAAGGATTAGCGGGCTGTTGAAAAACGCCCATCTGCTTCGTTGCGCTCATCATTCGTCATTGCGGCGTACTGGCATGTACGCCTCATTCCTTATGATGTCGCGCGTCTTGCATCTGTACATTTTTGACCAGCCCGCAGTTTGGAGAGCTGAGTTGGGAGTTCGGAGAAGATCCGGTTTAAAGTTTTGTAAAAAGGGATAAACCCGCTGTTTTGTCGCTCTGGGGCTTTTAATTTATTCAGGATAAACTTCGCAAAGAATCTCAGGTGTGTAGGGTCGAAAATTTCTTCGATCCTTTTTTTATTAGGTTTTTGCTCGCAAATTATAGCTGTGCGTGATTGCTCCTTCTACCTCAGATTAGCGCCAGGCAAATGCAGGTTGTTCGAAGTGGGCAACCCGTGTTGGGTTTCCCAAAATTGCCACCTCGCGAAATTGGTACATCAGAGCCGCAGTCGGTGCGGCAATCCAACTGTCGCCCACCGGCATCATCAGCAGTGGTCGGTCAGGGTCACCGGAATCCTCTATGATCGGGGCATCCGGGCGCAATAGTTCCGCAATCGGTATGCGGTGGATTGATGCAACCTCTTGGGGGTTGGGATGCAGATTGTTCACCGTTCCGCCCCAGAGCACGATTGGGGTAATCACATATCCTGAGCGGGTGGCAAAATCGTCAAGGCGTCCAAGTATATCTCCAGATTCTAATTCAAGATCGACTTCCTCTGCAAGTTCCCGCAGCGCCGTGTCTTCAGGTGATTCGCCTGGATCAATCCTCCCGCCTGGCAGGGCCCATTGCCCGGCATGTTTGCGAAGTCGTGACGTTCTGAAGGTAAGGATGAGAGCCGGAGCCCGGTCAGGCAGGCCATCTGTTGACAGATGATTTACTTTCTCTTCGGGGGCATAGTCAACTACCACAAGTGCTACTGCAGCTGTGCGAGCCTGCGGTAGTGTTATTGCCTGCACTGTAAACCGCTGCAGGTTTTCTTCAATACGCGTGCGTAGTTGTTTGTCACATTGAAGACAGGAGAGGTCGTGCATGTAGTCTTATCCCTTATAGTGTGCTTTCGCAAAACTCAATTGCCGGCTGGAGTGCTATGGGCATTCTATTCGTGCTGCACGTTGAATGCATAGTCCCGCGTGCCCGGAGAATCAGATGATCCCGCTGAACCGTGAGTGCGCTCAATAAAGCGGAGACGGCCATCACGCGTGAGCAGTATGAGTGATGACGTGCGCGTTCCGTAGATTTCACTGTCAATAAATATAGGTGCCAATATGCGTTCCCACACTGACCCTACGCCGGTGTCGGGAAGCAGGTGCTCCGGCGGGCATTCACGTGTACTTAGAATTGAAAGCAGTGTTTCATAATCGAGTTCGCCTGTTGAGTCCAAAACATCACGGAACAGGGCTTTCGCAGTAGTAACTTTGGGCCAGGCGGTGTCAAGGCGGTGATTGCTCAGGCCATACAAACCGGTTGGCAGTTTCTGGACAGTAGCAATACGGTTTGAGCAGTAGTACAAGCCGGAACTGTCGGCAGCAATCAGGTTGAATCCATTATAGCTTTCGGCCTGCTGCATAATAGTATTAAGGCAGTCTGACAGCGGTTGATCTGAGAGGACGCACTGTTTGACCAACAGACCCCGGGAAGGAGCGTTATCGTTTACCAGTTCGGGTTCGCGTACATTGGTCAGAGCAGCAATGCGGCCTGACCTGCTGGCTGCAAGCCAGGTTCCGCCTCCTTCAAGATCAAGACCGCAGAGCATGTCTTGTTGCTCCTCGCGTTTGGTGAGCGCTTCTGTCGGCCGGCAGTAGAACTCATCGCGATTTGAGGCCAGAATCAGCGGGTAATCAGGGTGATAGTTATAGGCGATAAGCATCAAACACATGGTGTGAATAGCCTTTAATTATGACGTGCCTTCAAGGGCAGTACTATATGCATATGATTTGGCATGCATTCATGGTTTTTGAATTCGAGTCTGTGATGTTTCTCAGGGGGATGGATTTCCAGAGTCGATTGCGCGGCGTTGTTTATTCACCCGCGAAGACCAGTCCGGGTTGTCAAGGTACATTCCAGCCAAGCGGTTGAATTCTCCGGCCTGTCCGAAGCTGCTTTTTGCAAGCCAGGCTTCAGCCATGTAGTAATAGCTTTCGCCGTTTTGTGGATACAGGCTGATTGCCTGTTCCAGGGTTCTGATGGCGTCATCAATGCGTTCTTGTTGAAGCAGTAGGCGTCCCTGATTACTCAGCTGCAGGGACGCTTTTTGCCGCGGGTCAGCAGGTGGCTGAGTCTCCGGTAGCGGAGCAGGCGGTTCGGTCGGTTCGGTCGGTTCGGTCGGTGTAGGTTGTTGCGGTACAGGAGCAAGGGGTGGTTTGCGCATGGGTGCACAGCCTGTCATAATTGCCAGAAGCGCAAGGATACATATAACGGAAACGGATACCCGTTTTGTTTTAATGTATGCGATCATAGATTCCTTTCATAAATTTTTTAACACGATTCTTTCCCCCGGCGTTAGGGCATAGTTCGCAGGTTTGATCGGGTTGATTTTCAACGAGAAAGTATTCTTCGCGCGTTTCGGAACATGCACTGGAATCAGCAAGCATGCCGGATTGTATGCAGATTGTGAGACTGGTGATTCCCTGCGGCTGTGCCAGCCAGTTTCCTGAAACATATTGGGGAATCGCCAGCATTAACTCTGACCAGATTGGCAGCGCCGCACCGGAGCCGGTTGAGTGTGTGCTGCGCGCGTCATCGAAACCTACCCACACAAGGGCCACAAGATCAGGCGTGTAACCGATATACCATGCATCGCGGTTATTGTCGGTTGTCCCGGTTTTGCCTGCAGTTGGGAAGCTAATACCCCTGGCGGCTAGGCTGCGAGCAGTACCGTAGCTGACAACGCTTTGCAGTAGTGAACTGATGAGAAAGGCTTTGGCAGGCGTTGTAGCCCGCTTGATCTCCATATGGCGTTGCTCCAGAATGCGTTCGTGCTCATCTGCAACCAGACTGAGAGCGCGCGGGTAGGGAAGCAGTCCGTCAGCCGCGAAACAGCAGTAGGCACGGGCAAGCTCAAGCGGTACGACTTCAAAAGCGCCTAAGGCTATGGAAGGGTAGGGCTCAAGCGTTGAGGTGATGCCCAGATTGCGGGCGGTGGTGATAATGCGATCAAGGCCGGTCTGCATAGCGGCTGCAACAGCCGGTCGATTGACTGACCGGGCCAATGCGTCACGCAGTAGCAGTTCCGGCGGTGCGCTGTCGTCATAGTTGTCCGGTGTCCATTCACGGCCGTGTAGGTCATATGTCACGGGTTCATTGGAAAGCATGCTAGCGGGGGTCAGGCTGTCAAGTGCGCTAAGGTATACAATTGGTTTAAAAGCGCTGCCCGGCTGGCGACGGGCCTGAGTAATGCGGTTGAACTGGCTGGTTGCATAATCTCGTCCGCCTACGAGGGCCAGAATGGCGCCGGTGCGTGGCTGCATAACAATAACAGCGCCCTGTAGTTTTTTTTCAGGGATAGGGTTTTTAAGGTTTGGGAATTGGGTTTCAAGTCTCTTTAAACCCTTTTCCAGAGCCTGTTCGGCTGCTCTCTGCACATTCATATCCAGAGTGGTATAGATGTTGAGCCCCAGGTCAGCAAGGGCCTCGGGGGAATACAGCTCGTGCAGTTGCCGGGCAACATAGTCCATAAAGTAGGGAGCAGTGCGGGGGCGAATTTCATAACCGGCGGTCTCTATGGGTGTCTCGTTTGCTTTTTGTGCGTCTTCGGGCGTCAGCCAGCCGTTTTTCAGCATGGCGTTTAGGACATCGTTGCGCCGGGTCCGGCTTCGTTCAGCATGCGTATGTGGCGAATACCTGTTGGGTGCCCTGATGATACCGGCAATTGTTGCTGCTTCGGCTATTGAAAGGGATTCAGCGGGTTTACCAAAATAAAATTTTGATGCCTCGGCAATGCCGCTTATTGAAACAGGTCCTTGCTGGCCAAGGTAGATTTCATTCAGATAGATTTCCAGAATTTCATCTTTGCTGTAGCGTAGTTCCATGCTTAGCGCGATACACAGCTCCTTGAACTTGCGAAGGAAGGTGCGTTGCGGGGTTAGGAAATAGCATTTTGCAAGTTGCTGGGTTATGGTTGAGCCGCCGGCGCGCACTTCACCGTGGCGTATATTGGTGATGAGTGCACGCAGGATGCCGATAGGGTCGATGCCAACGTGTTTGTAGAAACGGTGGTCTTCAGCAGCAAGCACCGCATGAATCAAGTGCCGGGGTATGTTGTCTATCGCAATTAGTTCACGTCGTTCATGTTGGGATCCGAAGAAAAGCATGATTTCCTCGGGTTCAAGTTCAAGGGTGTACAAAGGCTCATCATTTAAAAGTGTGTGGATGGATTGAATTCGGTTATCCGCCAGGGTTATGCGTACAGGAAATCCCGGCCTTTGGCGGCCCGGAACTGTTAGTGGGCGCAGATTGATCTCAAGCGTGTTGCGATTACGCATACGATATTCGCCTGGTTCATCCGGCAGGCTCTGGGTAGAGCGGTATGCAAGGCTTTGTAGTTTGTTTTGCAAATGGGCGGCAGTTGCCGGTCGGCCCGGATAGAGCAGGGTTGTGTCGGAGTAGACTTTGGAGGGGATATTCCAACGCCTTCCCGCAAAGCGTTCCTGAACCTGACCGGAGACATACAGGGTGTAGAGGGCTAGTATGCCTGTTAACAGCAGGCATGCGCATATGCAAAGTTTAAAAGTAGCAACTACGATGCGCCTTTTGATAGAAGGTTTTTTGCGACGGGGTCGTTTGCGTGTTATTTTTTTTTGCGGGCGAGCCATTTTTTGGAGAGTCCGGCATTACAGGGGTGAGTGTCTTAGTATCTTTTGTGGAACGCGCTTCAGCGCGGTAGTTACTAATATGGCGTTGAATATAAAAGTATAGGACTGTCCGCTGAGTGTGTCAATATAAATGCTGGATTTGTAGACAGTATGCACACAATAGGCCGAGGCCTTCTTGACACGTCTGTAAAAGCAACATATTGTCACAGTATGTTGCTGAATGGTTAATGTAATACAACAAAAGACATATAATAGGAGCTAGCGAACAATGGCAGCAAAACGCGCGCAAGAAAGCAGAATTGTCAGTTCAATTTTGATGGTTCCTGAAGATGCAAATCCTGCCGGCAACGTGCATGGTGGTGTGATTGTTAAGTACATTGACGAGACTGCAGGCGTAGTGGCCCATCGACACAGCCGTTCAAATTCGGTAACGGCTTCCATTGACCGTGTGATTTTTCATCATCCTGTTTTCATTGGCAATCTTCTGACTCTCAAGGCCGGTCTGAATATGGCTGGCAGGACATCCATGGAAATTGGTGTAAGGGTTGAGTCCGAAGACCTTTTGACCGGTGAGGTTCGCCACACCGCGTCAGCATATTTAACTTTTGTAGCTCTGGATGAGTCCGGGCATCCGCACGAAATTCCCGGACTTATTGCTGAAACTGAGGATGAAGTCAGGCGGCAATCTCAGGCGTTGAACCGCCGTACAGTCCGTCTTGAAGAGCGCGCACGGGAGAAAGCCGGGGGTTCAATGTGAACCGTTGTTTAATAAGAACATAGCACTTGGTTTTTTTGGGGGAACTACATTTGGAGTCCAGCGTTTTAGGCTGGAGTGTTTCTGAAATAGTCATCCAGGTATTCTGCAAAACTGCCCTGCTTGATGGAGAAAATTTGTTGCATATCTGATATGTCGCAGGTGCTGCCTCCGGTAAAGGCCGATACAATGCCGCGGGCGTTATATTGATTTTTTGTAACGAAGTCAACGCATCCGGCAATAAAGTTTGCTAGAACAAGCGGCACAAAGATAAAGCGAACCTTTCTGTTTAGTATCCTGCAAAACAGTTTTTCAAATTCCCGAAAGTCATATTCCTCCTCGCCGGCAACTTCAATAATGCGGTGGCATGCTTTCGGGTTGTCAATGGCGTCTGCCATGCACCAGGCAAGGTCTTCAAGCAGTATCGGGCGTATTTTTTCATGCGGCTTCATTAGCATGGGTGCCCATCCGCGTTTCCGAAGCGTTGTGCCTGTCAGCATGGACATATCTGTTGCCAGACTGGTTACCCTGAGAATCGTATAGTCGAGTCCACTGACGGTCAAAAGGTCCTCGACCATTTTCTTGATTTTTCCGTGTTCAAAGCCTCCAAATTTTGCCAGGCCCCAGTAACTGGTATAAATAAATTTTTTAACACCTGCTACACGTGCCCGGCGAATGAGCGCGCAGTTGCCTTCGTAGTCGTTGTCCCACAAAGCAGATACCAAATGTTCTTTGGCGATATTGGTAGCAAAGCTACTGATAACGGTTGTAACGCCCTGCAGGGCTGCATCCAGTGCGGTTTCATCCTGTAGATCCACACGCACGAATTCAAGGCCGAATTTTTCAAGACTTGAGACATCGGTAGATGACCGGACAAGGCAGCGTACGGTTTTGCCGCGTGTAATAAGTTCCCGAACAGCCGTGTTGCCAAGCAGTCCTGTTGCGCCTACATAGAGAATCATGGCGTTGCTTTCCGGAAAAGGGTTGTCCGTCTGCCGGTTCAATGCCGGCTAGTAAATAAATAAGAGAACGGGGCCGCACGCTAATGCAAAGCCCCGTTTGTTGGGTTTTGTTCGTGAAGCATTCGGTCGTGCAGCAATAGAAGTGCAGCTCATCGGTGCAAGGTTGAACGCCGCGGGAGTGTTCAGTCCTTACTCAGCCTCTGCAGGCATCTCTACGTTCCAGAACCCTTCAGCCCAGTATTTGGCGAAGTGTTCCTTGAAAATATTTTTTCCCATTTTGACCGCAAAGTCCTTGGCAAACAGCTCTCCGATCAGGATATCCATTTTCTGCTCATGAGCGGCGGCATAGTTTTGATCCTGCTGTACCATTGTGGTGCGCTTCAGGTAGATCGGCAGAACCATCTTGAGGGCTTCAGCGGCAGCTGTGTAGTAGGCGCGCCGAACCTTGTCATCGTCGGTCTTTGGTTCACTCAGCTCTATGCGATACGGGCTTTTAAAGGGGTCAAGGTAGCGTGAAATTTTACCGCGGCCCTGTTCTTCTGTGCGCTGGTACTGATCGACAAGTTCCAAGGCCTCTTTGATAGTGGCTATGTCGTCCCCGAAGAATTCCTCGTAGGAAATTTCGTCTGTGTCAATATTGAAAAAATCAAGAATGAACATGCCTGACACGCCCGCAGCGGGCTTCATGAAATCACAGTGCATGATCGGCGCACGGTAGCCATAGCGCGGCACGAGGTTCAGGGTGAAAACGCTGTAGTATTCTGATCCCGGTGGCAATTCGAACATGCTGACGGTTGCAGCCGACACCGGATCATTTTCAAATGAGATCAGCTTAATGCCCTGTTCCGAAGCACCAAAGAGCTTGCTGAACGGAAAGCCAAGCTGCAGGGAGAAATTTTCAAAATATTCAGAGATCGCTCTGGGTTGCATGCCCTGTTGTTCGAATTGTTCAGTTGACCATTCAGCGAGTTCAGCGTACAAGCCGAAATCGTCGTAGCGTGCGGGTTTATATGTTGCTATAAAAATACCGACAACGACAATGATGAGAACCAATAGGGCGGCGATAATTTTAAGAAACTTTTTCATACTACCTCCTTTAACCAACGTTTGTATCTGCCAAAAGCCTATAATTACTATACAGAAGTATAGTAATAGTTTCTGGGGCTGTCAATTCAAATGTTGGCTGCGTGCTATCTTTTGATTGACATGCAGCGACTCTATTTTATAATCACGGTTCAGTTGAGTTTATTATGTAAGGAATTATTGTATGCATATCTTGCTTTCAAATGACGATGGCTACGACTCCGATGGCCTGCGCTGTCTGGAAACCACCCTTGGTGAATTAGCCACTGTGTGGACCGTAGCGCCCGATCAGGGTCAGAGCGCCATGGGTCGTGCCATTACTCTGCAGCGGCCGCTCAAGGTAACTCAGGTTTCCGAGCGCCATTTTAAGGTTAACGGCACGCCATCGGACTGTGTCAATCTGGCCGTGAACGGTCTGCTGCCTGTGCGGCCTGATCTGGTGGTGAGCGGCATCAATCAGGGTGGCAATATGGGTGATGATATCTCATATTCCGGAACGGCCGCTGCTGCATTTGAGGCTACCATATTGGGAATTCCAGCTTTCGCCATGTCGCTTGCCTGTAAGAAAGATTTGCAGTTTATGCCTGCGGCCCGTTTTGCTGCAGCTCTGGCACGCTGTGTGTGCGCTACGGGTTTGCCGCCCTATATGTTTTTGAATGTGAATGTTCCCGACACTAAGGGGGCTGATATTGTTGATTATGTTATAACCCATCAGGGCCGTAGTGAGTATGCGAAAACCGTTTCGGCGACTAAGTGTCCGCGTGACTTGACCTATTACTGGCTTGGCGGAAAGGGAGTTGCTTTTGAGGATATAGACGGCTCCGACGCCAATGCGGTCCGCAAAGGCCTCATATCCATTACGCCTATCCGGACGGACCTGACTGACTATGAGTCCCTTGAGTGCGTCCGTGGTATGAGCATTGAGGGTTTCAGTCAGAAGTGATAGTAGTTCAAGGTTTAAGGTGCAGGGTTCAAGGTTCAAGGTTAAAATCAAAAGATTAGAATCAAAGTTTAGAGTTCGGAGTTCAGCGTTGGGAGTTTGGAGAAAAATTAGTTCAAGACGAAGAGCCACATCAGGTGATGCGCGGCTTCAGGAAATATGCGAATAATGCAGACACACGTTTATAGCTCAGGCTTCATGGTTACTCGAATACGTTTTGGATACATCGTCCTGCTTGCAGCCTTGCTGTGCTGCACTGCCTGCCACCGGGGGCCGCTGCCGTCGGGCGGATCATACAAAGCTAAAGGCGCTTATCATACGGTACAGAAGGGCCAAACCCTGTGGCGGATATGCAAGACCTATAAGGTCAGTGTGCAGGATGTTGCAGAGATCAATAATCTTAGAGACCATTCCGAGATCAAGGCCGGCAAACGTCTTTTTATTCCCGGTGCATCCAAAAAGCTTTGGGTTGCCACATCGACCAAAAAGTCACGCTCATCAAAAAAGTTTAGGAAGTCGGTGCCAGAACCTGCCGCGCCAGTGATCAAGAAAAATGTCGGGATGTTTATCTGGCCTATTATCGGACCGGTCATCAAGCGTTTTGGTATTCACGGCGGGCTGAAGCATGACGGTATTGATATTAAAGGCGCGCCCGGAGCTGATATCCGGGTTTCACGCAAGGGCAAGGTGATTTTAACTGCCTTGCTTGACGGCTACGGCAACACGGTTATTGTGAAGCATGACAGTCATTTTGTAACCGTATATGCTAATTTGGGTGAAATCATGGTTGGGCAGGATCAGCAGGTTAAGCAGTCACAGGTGCTTGGCCGGCTGCAGAGAAGTCCGAGGGAAAAATGTTTTTTGAGTTTTCAGGTGCGTCGTGACCGTAAGGCGCGCAATCCGCTGTTCTATCTTCCTGAAGCACGATAAAAAATCTTCGAACCATGTCCAGCTTTTTCGACTGTTTGCCGGTCGATGAGTATATTCAGTGCTTCTTCGGCCTGCGCGCTGTTTAAGCCTAACGTGCTGCATAGCTGCTCTAAGGTGCAGGGATGTGAGCGTACAAGCGCATGGATGCGGGTGCAGGGGTCAGCATCATTTACTGCGTCGCCTGTCTGTGAGAAGGCCCCAATGACTTCAGAGCGGGAGCCGAACAGGTCTCGGGCACGATCAAGCACGTCATCGCCGACCGCTGCGCAGTTGGTTTCAGCCGGCGGGCGGGTAACCGTGTTGATTTGAATTTTTTCACAGTTCAATCGGTTAAGATAGTTCGCCAGAGCCTGGAGTTCTTCGCCGGTGTCATTGATGCCTCGTACCAGCATAACTTCAACCCAGAGCCTGCCCGTGTAGGCATGGCTGAAGGTCTCAAGTCCATTCAAGAGTTGTGTGAGATCAATGTCGGCGTGTGGCCGGTTTATGCTTTCAAATACGTTCTGGTTAACCGCGTCAACAGAGGGCACAACCAAATCAGCCTGCATCAGATCGGCTCGCACATCCTCAAGGTGGAGAAACGTGCTGTTGGTAATAACAGCAATTGGCAAGGCCGATATGGCTTTAATTTCTGAAATCATGCTGCCGAGTTCAATGTTCAGCGTGGGTTCGCCCGTTCCTGAAAAGGTAATATAGTCAATTTTTTTACCGGAGTCGATAACCGAGCGCACCTCATCTACTACGGCTCTGGGCGGTGCGAATATGCCGCGTTTGAAAATTTTTAAAGCGGTTGAACCCAACTGGCAGTATACGCAGTCAAGCGTACAGGTTTTGTCCTGTACCGGATCAACCCCCAGCGATAATCCCAGACGACGAGAATGTACCGGTCCAAAAACATATTTCATAGCTGCCCCATGATATTTTTTTTGCCTTCAGAGCATTTTTTTGGTAGCTTTACGAGCCTATTATTATCTTAGGGTTTTGCGACCCTGTCAACAAAAAGACTCTGGCGAAGGCAGTATTGCCGCTATCGCCTGTGTGAACCTGAAAGGAGCACCAGAAAACATGATTACCGTTAACACCAATTTTAGTAAATTAAAGGCATCCTATCTTTTTTCAGATATTGCCCGCCGGGTTAGTGATTTTACCAAGGCCAACCCGGACAAAGGTATTATCCGGCTCGGTATCGGTGATGTGACGCATTCTCTTCCCGAAGCCTGTATTCAGGCCTTTCATCGGGCAATTGATGAAATGGCACAGGACGCCACTTTTCGCGGCTACGGTCCCGAGCAGGGCTATGATTTTCTGCGTGAAAAAATAGCTGCGCATGATTTTCAGAACAGCGGTGTGGATATTTCCGCGGATGAAATTTTCGTTTCCGATGGTTCCAAGTGCGATACTGCCAGTATTCAGGAACTTTTTTCAGATGACTGCACAATTGCGGTTCCCGACCCTGTGTATCCGGTCTACGTTGATACGAATGTTATGGCAGGGCGTACTGGCACGAGTGAAAATGACCGCTATGAAGGGCTGCGCTATCTGGAATCAACAGAGGCAAACGGTTTTGTGCCCGGCTTGCCTTTAGTGTCGGTTGATCTTGTGTACCTGTGTTTTCCCAATAATCCGACCGGTGCCACAGCAAGCCGCCAGCAACTTACCGCCTGGGTCAACTGGGCCCGCGAGAATAAAGCATTGCTGTTGTTTGACGCGGCCTATGAGCGCTTTATTGTGGATGAGTCCATTCCGCACAGTATTTATGAAATAGAGGGTGCGAGCGAAGTCGCGATTGAATTCAGGAGTTTCTCCAAAACAGCTGGCTTTACCGGAACGCGCTGTGCCTATACGGTTGTTCCCAAAAACTGCCGGGCCTTTGCGCCAGACGGCAGCGCCCAGATGCTGCACCCCATGTGGCTGCGTCGCCAGAGTACAAAATTCAACGGGGTTTCCTATCCGGTGCAACGCGCAGCCGAGGCTGTGTATTCAGCTGATGGTAAGGCCCAAGTCGATGCCCTTGTGGTTGGGTATCTTGAAAACGCCCGCATCATACGTGAAAAAATGATGGGTCTTGGGCTTTCATGCACTGGCGGAGATAATTCGCCCTACATTTGGATTAATGCCCGTCAGGACTCCTGGGAATTCTTTGATATGCTGCTTAAAAAAGCCGGAGTTGTGTGCACGCCCGGTGCAGGGTTTGGCCGTTGTGGTCAGGGCTATATTCGCATCAGCGCGTTTAATTCTCGCGAAAACGTTGAAGAGGCCATGCAGCGCATTAGTAAGGCTTTAGCGTAGGGCAGGGCGAAGAAGTCAGGAATAAAAAAAGCCGGACTGTACAATGCACGTCCGGCTTTTTTTATTTATTTTTATGGTCTTTTTTGTTCGGTTTAAAAGGGTGATTCGCATTATTTTTTAGGTTTTCAAAACCCCTTCGCAGGGTAGCCGTAGGTCGCGATGTGCCGGGGTGTCCTTTCTTGGGGGTACCGCTTCTTTGGACACGCAAAGAAGCGGTACAAAAGCTATTTTATTAAAATTTATTTGTATGTTCATTGAGTCAAGCCAATTAGGTTTGACTGCTACGCTCTTTGTCGTCCAAAGGGCCATGGCTGACAGGACGAAAGTCCTGTCTTAACGAACCAAAGAAAAGCTGTCCGACAGCTTGGCCTTCGGCTCTCCTCGTGTTGTAATAATCGCAATTGATTATCAGGCAGTTCTGTTAATTTTGTTTGGTCCGACTCCGAGTGTCCGCCGGGTTTTTGTTTTTGGCATACACGGCAATACTAGCAACAGCTTTTGATTAACTGCGCACCAAAAAAACCGATCTATTTTGTATTAAAGGCTTTACTATAGGGTTTTTTATCCGAAATACTTAATGTATATACATTTTTTTTTATAAAGGGATATCATGGAACAAACATATCAAGTCATCAGCACCGGATCCTTCTGCCTGGGCCAGGACAGCCGGTCTGTAAAACAAAACCTGATTACTGCCTTTAAAATGCCCGAAGAGCAGGCAACCGTTCTCAGCAGTGGCAGGTCGATTATTCTCAAGAAAAATATTGATTCGGCTGTAGCTGAGAAATATCGTTTGGCTTTGGAAAAAGCAGGGCTTGTTTGCCGTGTTGTTGCCTCAGTTTCCGGTTCAGCTGTCCCCGCCCGTGCCGCTAATCCGTCGGCGGGACAGCAGGATTCAGCTTTGCTATGCCCGAAATGCGGTTATCAATCACCATCACAGGAGCTTTTTCGAGAGTGCCCGGGCTGCGGTATCATTATTTCAAAATACCAGAAGCAGACTGCCCAGCCTTCTGCTCAATCTCCGAAACCATCTGCTCCTGTGGCATCAGGAAGTGCGCCCCCGGCGCCAGCCGTTGCGCCCGTATCCAAGCTTGGTGTGCCCGCAAAAAGAGTCGTGCCTCCGGGAACAAAAACGGGCATTGAACTCACGGCGCGCTTTTTCCCTCTGAACCTGATGCTCTATCTCTGTGTTCCTAAAATCGATATTGACGGTGAGATTCAAAAGGCAAAGTGGGGGAAGGCTAATTTTTATCCCCTGCTACCGGGCGAGTATACAATTAGGGTATTTGTTCCATACCCCGATAAACCCAAATATGCCATGGTGGAAAAATTGGTTACGGTCGACGAAAAAAAACCCTGCTGTTTTGATTACTTTCTATTTTCCTGGACTTCACAACCCGGAAGACTGACGGTAAACGGCATTAGGGCCGTTTCCAAAGCAGTTAAGGCCCAGAAAAATGATTCGGATGATTCTCTGCTTGCCGCGCTGACGCGGTTTTTTTCATCCAGCCTGAGCAGTATTTTTGATGAGATTTTCATGCCGCGGCTGGCTGCGGCATTGTGCGACACAGCGCTGTTTTGTTTTCTTTTTGTAGCGGTTCAGATCGGAACCAGTATGGTAACGGGCACTTCTATGAATGTAGTATCAAGGAATTTGTATGTGCATGGCGCGATCCAGTGCGTTGCGCTTATCTATTTTGTCGCTTTTGAATCATCCGCTTGGCAGGCAACCATAGGAAAAAAAATATTCGCACTGCGGGTTACTAATTATGACGGAGATCGCATATCCGTTTTTAACGCGATTGTGAGACATTTGGCACGGCTGATTTTTATCCCGGCTACGTTATGTGTAGGATTCTTGATGATAGCTTTTACGGAGCGAAAACAGGGCCTGCATGATCTGGTTTCAAAATGTCTGGTCAGCAAATAATGGTTGTTCGGTCGTTAAAAAAAAGACCTCAGGCAACCTGAGGTCTTTTTTAAATTGTTACTCCGGCGGAGGCCGGAGCCCAGTTTTATAATTCCTGACATAAATCTTTCCATTCAGGATTGTTCTCTTCAATAAGCCTGATTTTCCCCGCGCGTTGCCATTCCTTTATTGCTTTCTTCCGTTCAATCGCAGGCATCATAGACTCATGTGCGGTTCATGCCAAACCAGTGTATGCACTCCATAGCGCTGTGTAAAACCCTCAACGACATTATTTTTGTGTTTCCATATTCGTTTAATCTAGTCAGAGGTCACACCGACATACAGTGTGCCGTTTTTTCGGCTTGTGAGTATATAGACGCATGGTAGCTTTTTCATAGGTTTATGTTCCTCTCGTCACTCCGGCGAAGACCGGAGTCTAGCCTTGGAAACTCTAAAAGATTCTGGATACCGGCCTGCGCCGGTATGACGGCTGTTAAGTGCTGTATTCTTTGTTCGTCATTTCAGATATGTAGGGTGGGCCTGCGAAGCCCGGCCACCAAATTTTATGTCTGGCTGTTGAGTTCCGTTACCTGATCGTTCAGGGTCCACAGATCATACAGGTATCCGATTCCGAAGATGCCTCCCGTTACCAGATAGATTATTCCCGAAATCCATTTTCCCATGTAAAAGCGATGTATGCCGAACAGGCCGAGAAATGTCAGCAGAAACCATGCAAGCGTGTAGTTGAGATCACCGATGCTGTATTTGATGTCGGCCTGACGGTCCATGGAAGGAATAAGAAAAAGGTCGACAATCCAGCCGACAAGCAGCAGCCCAAACGTAAAGAACCAGATGGTTCCCGTAATCGGTTAGCCGTAGTAAAAGCGATGTGAACCCGTGAATCCGAAAATCCACAGGATGTAGCCGACTGACTTGAGGTGCGTGTCGTTTGAATTAGTCATGAGCATTCCTCGTTTCGGTCCTGATTAAGTTTTAAGTAGTAGGGTGCGGCCGTGTGCGCACCGTAGGGCATGCGCTAGTGAATGGTGCACACGGAGCACTTTACTCCTGGAATTGCTCAGAGAACAGAAAAATAAATCCGTCCCCTTTTGTTCAAGGTTGATATTCGGTAAATCATACGCACCCCACATGGGAACATTCACCAGGCACAGGAATGAAACCGCGATGAACAGACTCATTTTTTTCAGCAGCATGGATACATGTCTCCCGTTATGATTATTGCGCATTCAATTACTGTGCAATCGTTCGATACTCTCTCGCCCAGCTGTTCCCAAAGGTTGTAACTGTAATTTTTTTTATCAGTTAGGCAAGGTTTCCGTATGCCGGTCGTGGGGCACTGAATGATCTGCCGGCGGTGTCCGGAGAGGGGCCGAGCGGTGTTTTGCGCGGTATTTGACAAGAGCCGGTTAATACGTTAATGTTTTGTATCGTGAAAAACGTGCATACCGCTTGCGATAAAAGCGCTCAATAACGTCCGTGAACTGGTGCGCATGAGTCGGCTGATTGCGATATTGCGGTGTTTCCGAACTACAATGCTGGGGCATACACGCATGCGATACTTCATCAACCTCCGTACATCCATTCTTTGTATTGTGCTTCTTGCCGTCATACCGGCAATCACACTGATTGCTATTGACGGACTCGGGGATCGAGACCGCGCGCTTAACGAAACTCACCAGCGTGCGTGCCGCCAGTCGGAGCAGGCTTCGCAGCATCTGGCGCAGCTCGTTGAAGGTCTGCGCCATATTCTGCTTGTTATATCCCGAGAGACAATTGTTGCCAATTTTGAAACGCATCAGGTCAACAATCACCTGAGGGATCTTCTGGGGCATTTGCCCCATGTGGTCAATCTCGGCGTTACGGATGCGCGCGGCATGGTCGTTGCCAGCGGTATGCCGATCACGGGACCGGTTGACCTGGCGGAGCGTCGGTATTTAAAAAAGGCGTTGCAGGATAATGCCTTCGTCTGCGGTGTGTACCAGGTTGGAAAAATCACCCACATTGAAACCGTCAATTTCGCCTATCCCCTGAGTGATGATGGTAACGCCCCGTGGGGTGTGGTATACGCGGCTCTTGACCTGCAGTATTTTCAAAGCATTCTGAATGGCATCACAGTGCCTCCGGGCGGTGATGTGACCGTTCTGGATGCTGATGACAGGATTCTCTACTCGCGATTGGACACTGTTCACAGGACAGGTGAGTTGTTTCCGACAGCCCATGCCCCCTTTGGTTTCAAGGGTAATCCGTCACTTGTTTCGATTGAGGGTTTGGATAATGTGCAGCGGATATATTCGATCAGAACAGTCAGCGGTGTTGAGGGATTGCGTGTTCTTGTGGGTCTGCCGGCCGGGGAGGGCCTTGCGGTTGCCAGGCGAGCCCTGACCCGGGACTTGATGCTGATGGGAACAGTCACCGTCCTTTCCATGGTCCTGGCCTGGTTGCTGGGGAATCTATTTATTATACGTAGGGTTCATGCCATGAGCCGGGCGTTTGATGACATTGCTGCTGGTAATTTCGCTACCAGATCCGGACTGGTTAACGACAGGGATGAACTGGGTCGGCTGGCCGATGCCTTCGATAGAATGGCCCTGTCGTTGCAGAAGCGTGACAATGAACTGTGCGAGAGTCAGGAAAAATTTTACTCGTTATTTCACTACAGCCCGGTCCCTTGTAGTGTGTCGAATGTTGAAGACAACCGCTTGATGGATGTCAACCAGGTGTTCACTGAGCTTTTTGGATTTGTGCGCGAGGATGTCATTGGTAAAACAGCCCTGGAACTCGGACTCGTGGAACACACAGAACAGCAGGAATGTTTTGAGATACTCAAGGCACGAGGCAGAGTCAGCGCGTATCCGACCATGACCCGGATAAAATCGGGTGATGTTCTCAGCATTTTGTGGTCCGCTGATATTATACAGATAGACGGCCGCGCGTGTCTTATCTCTTCGGCTGTTGATATTACCGCGATTAAGACAGCTGAACAGGAGCGTGAAAAAATCCAGTTGCAGTTGAACCAGGCTCAGAAGATGGAATCGGTGGGGCGGCTGGCCGGGGGTGTTGCTCACGATTTTAATAATATGCTTGGCGTTATTCTCGGGCATGCTGAGCTGGCGCTCATTGGTGTGGACGCGGATAAATCCCTGTATAACAGCCTTATGGAAATTCGTAAGGCCGCAGAGCGTTCAGCTGTTTTGACCCGCCAGTTGCTGGCTTTTGCCCGCAAACAAACGATTACTCCCCGTGTTCTTGACTTTAATACGACCGTGGAGAGTATGCTCAAAATGCTGCAGCGTCTAATCGGTGAGGATATCGATCTGGTATGGCTGCCGGGCAAAAATGTGTGGCCGGTTATGCTGGACCCCGGTCAGGTTGACCAGATTCTTGCAAACCTGTGTGTCAACGCCCGGGATGCAATTACGGGAGCGGGTAAAGTTACCATCGAAAGTGGAACGGCGGTTCTTGACGAGTTCTATTGCGCAGACCATGCGGGATTTATGCCCGGCGAATATGTGCTGCTGACCGTGAGCGATAATGGTTGCGGTATGGAGCGGCAGATGCTGACACATATTTTTGAACCTTTTTTCACGACCAAGGGCTTGGACAAAGGCACCGGTCTTGGTCTTGCCATGGTATACGGAATCGTTAAGCAGAATGATGGTTTCGTCAACGTCTACAGTGAACAGGGACAGGGGACCACGATCAGTCTGTATTTCCGCCGGTATCAGGGCGCATGCGGATCGACGTGCCTTGAGGAAGTGGCAGTGCCTGCTGCGCGCGGTAGCGAAACCATCCTGCTGGTAGAGGATGAGAAAGCAATGCTGAAGATGATCACCGGGATGCTCGCCCAGCAGGGCTATAGCGTACTGGCCGCGAGTACCCCCGGAGAAGCGATCCGGGTTGCCGAAGAGCACTGCGGGGAGATAGACCTGCTGATGACCGATGTGATTCTGCCCGAGATGAACGGACGTGAGCTTTCAAACACACTGCTGGTCCTGTACCCCGGCCTGAAGCGGCTCTTCATGTCGGGTTATACGTCCGATGCCATCGTTCACCATGGTGTGCTGGCTGAGGGCGTGTGTTTTCTCCAGAAACCGTTTTCCCTGAAGGATCTTGCCGCTCGTATACGTGAAGCTCTGGAAAGTTGATGCGCCGCAAAAAGTATCAGTGTTCTACCCTGGCCTGATCGGCCTGATGTGTCTCTCAACTGATTGGTTATGTTTTTGATAGTGTACCATTTTCTATCATTGCTGCTTCATTCTGGAAAATAGCCATTGCAGTATTCATTTTTTTGAATCCCAATTTTTTATAGAAACCTTCTTTGCCTGGATTTGAATAAAGTATAATCTTTTTGTGACCATCAGATTGGTCAACCAGACTTTGTATTACTTTTTTACCAAGGCCACTTCCCTGATATTCTGGATGAACTGCAATATCACAAATATAAGAACAATCTCTACCATCTGCTAAAGCTCGTCCTACACCAATAATTTTATTGCCATCATAGGCAAAACATTTGAACATACTATTTGAGAACGTGAGTTTTAAGTCCTCTGGATCTTTCTCGCCTAGAGGTGCAATTCTATACAGCTCTGTAAGTTCACACCAATCTATTTCTGATTGATCATATTTTAATGTGATATTCATTTGTTCCTTTTAGCACGCGGATTCAAGTTCGAAGTGCAACAGCTAATGGTGTTTTGGTGTAGCGTTTTTTCACCCCGAAGAATACTTCATACGGGGATCTAAATCCAAGCA
>Ga0208648_1001365_pt1 | contig 20171 bp, 18 predicted proteins | sample AntAceMetag02UKL_FD_184772 | JGI IMG/M metagenome (GOLD analysis project Ga0208648, IMG submission 184772) | Saline lake microbial communities from Ace Lake, Antarctica - Antarctic Ace Lake Metagenome 02UKL (SPAdes) (version 2) | ecosystem: Environmental > Aquatic > Non-marine Saline and...
TTTAATGCCTTCCGGTCGCTCCTTGGGATGGCCGGGGGCACGACCGCGCCGACCAGGGCGGGGTTATATTCGGGAGAATGGCAGCATCCTACATGTTGTGGGTATGGGCGTTAAGCGGATAGGCACGGAAAGTTCCAGGTCAGTGTCCATCTATATGACTGCAATCTGACAAATTTGGAATTCAGTCAGGAATCGTGTGGGTCTCGGGAGTACATATCAGTGCATTCAAAATGGTCCGGGCGGTGATCTCGGACCCGACGGGGCCGAGGTGTGTCCCATTGTTTCCCAACAGGGCAGCTTCCTGAAGGACGTAATAGGACAGAGGGGTCTCCCTTCGAAATTCGGGAACCCCATCCAGAACCCGGTCAAGTTGGGTCTTGTCGTTCACGCCGCCAAATGGAATTTTCATGGCCCGCATCTCGCAAGGCGAGAGAACATGGACTCCCATTTTTGATGCGATCTGCTGTCCGGTCGGTAGTTTGAAGCGAATGCAACGCTCCATATCCAGATAGGGTAATGATTTTTGCACCGCATCCCCGGCGGCAAAATTGTCAAACCGGGCCGACATCAGCCGCGGCGCCAGGAGCGGCGAAATCCTTTGGGCATAGACCGGATCCGTCTCGTCAATTTTGAAAAATAGCCTCCAGTCCACGATCCAGTTCTCCGGAACGGGCAGTTTGTGACTCAAGGCGGGTCGGCTGGATGACAGTCTTTTGTTGAAACTGCTGAAAGTCAGGATTGTATCCAGAAACCCGTCTTCGATGATACCCTGGTCCGTCAGGAACAGGCTGTTGACCGGATATTGGTTGCGCACCATGCCATGCCCGATACGCGCAACCGCAAAGATGAATTCGGCAGAATGTCTGATCATTTCCGACGTTCCGTCTTCTACGATCTGGTCACGGCCAAAAAACCTGACATGCGTCTGACCATCAATCAATTTGCGCATCACATCGTTGATAATGATGTGCCTGTAACTGCGAACGATAAACCGTCGGGTCATGCGAAAAATATTTTCAGGCTTCTCGCCCGTCTCGGCGAGTGCATCGGCCACCTTGTTGTGCACATGCATGAACAGGACGAGGAGTTGTGACAGGAGGACATGGGTGTCGTTGCGCAAATCGCCAATGACCGGGTCGATGCCGCCGCCAGTGGGTATTTTGCCTGCCGCATCGACCACGGAGTCTCTGATCCGAGCAACGTCGTAGGGACAGGTCCTGGAATTGGACGGCAATACACCCAGACCAATCTTTGCTGGGCCCAGCTTGCCCATCCTGAAGCGATAGCGGGCCGCATTGCCATCTTTATGGCGTTCGTAGAGATGGGGGGAAACTTCAATACCACCACCGTACAACGTATCGAGGTCCAATTGGGGCGAATTCAGATTGGAGGCAAGAGATGCATTGCCCAAGCCGTGACCATCAAAATGAGCGGAACTGAATATGCGGCTGCGGGTCAGGTCATGAAATATGAATTGCAGAAGGTATGTATACCCGGCTGGAATACCGTCGGAATTGTCCAAAGCAGATATTTCGTGGCCTGAATGTTTCATTTTGCTGGCTATTTTTTGAATAATGTATTCAGCGGCTGGATCGAGCTGCGCATTGTCTGCGTTCATCTTCGCCCATGAGAGCTCGCTTGTAAGCCCTTCAAATAAATTGCTTATGTCACCTTGAATACCGATTGACCCATCGCAAAGATATTTGCCGTCTCCATGTTGCATATGATTCCTCCTCGATGGCTCCCAAATCCATTCAGTCGTTCCTGTGGACTACATCAGTCCCAGCGTGAAAGCGCCGTGAATCCTCATGAAACACAGGCAACGCCTTTCACATTTCATTCGCGCACTGTCTCCCGGTTCAGAGCGAGACTGTCAGATAGGTGAATACGCCCCGCCATTTGCAGCTGTTTTGAGTCTGTCCGCCCTGGCGTGATCGCGCAACCTGTCTGCAACCCAGGACGGATCGTGTGATTGCAATCCAGGTACAATCACGCGAACCACAGCGATATCCAATTCATGCCTGGTCAGATCGATAGACAAAGGTTCGAAACCCCTGCGCGCAAGGTTGCCCAGCAGGAAATCCAATGGTGGCCTGTCCCCGCAGAAACGGCGCAGGTGAAAGGGCTTGTGCTGTTTGAGGTGGGGATAGTCGATCACGGTAAGGGCTCTTGATCTGTTGATCCATGCGTGGTCCTGTTGATGGAGGGCTTGCAACCCCTCCTGATGCAATTTCAGGAACGCCAGGTCTTGTGCAATTTCCATCTGGCACATTTCCAGAAAGGCGTTGCGCATCGCATCAAGGATTTCCGTTGCCGCTGAAAAGCCGGCGACGACGGCAGTGCCGTCCGGAAGAGCAGACAGGGCTGCCACTGCCGGAATATTCAGGTCAGTCGTGATATCAAGCAACCAGTACTGGCGTTGGGTATCACCCCGCAATGACGCCGCATATTTGATGAATCCGGTTTCCGACTGAATGGATTCATCAATCAGCCCGGGAACGACGCCTCCATACCACCAAAGGGCAGCGGCATCGCGTTCAACGATTTCGAGCAATGCGGATTGAATGGCCTGATATTTGGAGACGCCCGCGCCAAGGCCGGAACTATCGGTTTTTCTGGCGGTGGAGCAGGGGCTTCGAAGCACCAGTCCGGCCGGCACCAATCGCGCAGACCGGTCCAACAATGACCTGGCCTCTACCCAGTCGAGATTGTCCGGAACAGGGTTTTCCGGCTTCCCTAGTCCGCCCATGGCCCAGACGTCGTTCAATCGGTCGATCGAACCGAGCGTATCGACAGCCACAATCTTCGGATCGTTTTCGCGTTGCAGAAAAGAAATATATTCAGCGGCTTCCCCAAGGCAACTCTCAAATGCGGATTGAAAGTCGGTTCCTCGCCCTCCCGCACTTGCAGCGCCATCCCCATGTTGGGACAGGCCGAATGTGGCGGCAGAGATGGTGCCGCCGAAAAATACGGCTCCGGGGGCATGGGGCGAGGGCAGTTGAAACGCCCGGTTCAATTTCGAAGCCAGTTTGAGAAGCGCATGGCGGTTTTCCGCCGTGCATGGATCCAACGTTGCCGGAACGAATCCGCAGCCCGTCTCATCGGGTTTGAGGTAATTCAGTGCAAGCAGGAAATCCAAGGCGTGTTTTTGTGTTTGATCAAACCCTGCCGCGGTCAAATCGACGCCGTCCGATTGCAGAATTGCGCGCTCTGCACTGCGCAGGATATGATCGGCATGCGTGAATATATTCACAACCGCGTCCCCACTTCCACTGTCAGGACACAAATAGCAGAACCGGCACCGAACGACAAAAGCCCTGTGCAAATTTTGATTGCGTCATACGTGCCGTTACCCGGCGTTCAGGCGCCGTCCGTTTCAAGCCGTTTGGCTTCAACCCACAATTCCTCCATCCGCTCCAGTGTGGCTTCCTGCAGGTCTTCACCTTTCACCTGAAGCGTATTTTCGATGTGAGAAAACCGTCTTCTGAATTTTTCATTGGTTCCGCGCAGCGCCATTTCCGGCTCCGCGCCGACATGGCGTCCGAGATTGACCAGAGCGAAGACCAGGTCGCCGAACTCCTCCTGCACCTTGCCTTTTTCGTTGCTCTCAAGCGCTTCACGCAATTCGGCCAGTTCCTCTTCGATCTTGGCCAGAACAGGTCCTGCTTCGCTCCAGTCAAAGCCGACACGGGCGGCCTGTTGCTGCAGCTTGATGGCTTCTGTCAATGCGGGCAGGGCGCGTGGCACCCCATCCAGCCTGCCCCCATTGCCTTCCGCTGCAGCGCCGCGCGCCTTGCGCCGTGCCGTCCGTTCCGCCTTCTCGGCAGCCTTGATGTCATCCCATTGCACTTTCACGCCCTCGGGCGTATCTGCGTGGGCATCGGAGAATACATGCGGATGCCGGCGGATCATTTTCCGCGTGATGGCCTCGACAACGTCGCCGAATTCAAAATCACCATTTTCCTGCGCCATGCGCGCATGGAACACCACCTGCAACAGGAGATCACCCAATTCATCGGTCAGGTCGTCCATATCGTTGCGCTCTATGGCGTCGGCCACCTCATAGGCTTCCTCGATCGTGTAGGGTTTGATCGACTGGAAATCCTGCTTGATGTCCCAGGGGCAACCGGTCTTGGGGTCACGCAGAGCGGCCATGATCTCAATCAGGCGTGATATGTCTTTTGATGGTTCCATGAATTCAACCTAACGGAGTTTACAGTGCAATTGCGGTTTACCACGAAATCGGGATGGACTATCAAATTTGATAGGGCGCATGTAAATGCGATAGATGATGAGGAGTTTTCATTGACTTACAAAATGGACGCCCGTCTTTCAGATTTTAACTTCGAGCTCGCCTGCAAAAAATCCATTTCCCATTATTATCCATGGACTCGACTGCTGTTCTTTGGGGCATTCGGTTTGGCACTCCTGAGTTATGAAGTGACTATTTATTTGAACAACGCTACCAATTCAGGGGACTACAATTTCCTGGCTTTTATCGGGATAGCTTTACCGTTTTCCCTGTTACCTTATCTGGCGCTGCAACGGCGGAAACGCCTGCAGAGAATTCGATTTGGCAGCCTTCGAAGTGGCGTTACGTCAATTACAATGGACGAAACCGGATATCACTCCAAAAAGCCTGGATTTCATATGTTTGCCAGTTGGGAACACTTTGCCGATGTGATTGAGACCCGATCAGGGCTGATCCTGCTGGTTGGGGTCGCGGAGTTCTTCATGATTCCGAAGAGTTCATATCCCGAAGGAGTATCTTCATATGAAATCAAGCATCAAATTCTGGAGTGGATAGCCGCAGCGCGGTCCGCGCAGCCGTCAATTCAAGGCTGATACAAGTTGAGGCAAAGTGAGATCTGATAAGGGGCCATCAAATGACGCGGCGTCGCTGCTATTACCCAAATGGTCGATCATGCGTCGTTTCTTGTCGCGGATATTGAGCCGAATGATGTGCTAGTCTACCAAATTGCAGACAATGCGTTGCAATCACCAAACTTCCGGAAAGGAACACGCAGCATGATTGCCTACGTCACCGTCGGTGCTGATGACATCGCTCGCGCGAAACGGTTTTACTCTGCGTTCCTGCCAGCCCTTGATTACGGGCTGGAGGAGGGACCTGAGGGCCTAAGCTACGCGCTGCCCGAGCAACCGGGTCAGTCTGCGGCTCTGCCTGATTTCTACGTCAAACCAACCTTCGACGGACATCCGGCCTCGGCTGGGAACGGTGCCATGGTTGCATTTGAGGCTCGCAGTCAAAAGCAGGTTCGTGATCTTCACGCCGCCGCGCTTGCCGCAGGTGGCTTTGACGAGGGCCAGCCCGGCTTCCGTGACGCGTATGGACCTCATTTTTATGTTGGCTACCTTCGCGACCCTCAAGGCAACAAGATCGCACTGTTCTCCAACGATACGGACGAACCCAGACGAGAGGGATAACGCTGGTTGACGGTGTGTGACGCAACTGGCTTGTTTTGCACCACCACTAACCTTGTTCAAAACCAAAACAGTTGTCGCATCTGAGAATCGGCGATTGCCTGGCTGACCACGCTTGCCGGAAAACAATCCGGCAGCGCCGTGAACCCTGTAGCGATACAGTCGCCTGTGGACCTGGCTGCGAGATAGACCCAGATGCTCGCCAGCTTCGACGACGCTCATGCGCATTTCAATGATGGTTTGAATCATCGCATGGCGCTTCAGTTCTAGAATTCGATGCTTTCGTCCTGAAAACCTCAAGAGCAGGAGGTCTGGAACTGTCGCATTACCAACTTGCCTGACGGTCGCGTTTGTATTTACCCGCTTCATCCATTTGTCGCATAAGATATATTATGGAACTTTTGGAACAATGCACCGACAGGCACGGAAGGTTTTGAGCCTACAACCAGCGCCGTCTCTCATCGTTGTCTCAGCACACACACAGGCACACACACAGGCACCCGGACGGCATATCAGTCAAGCGCGCGTAGCCAGGTCTCAACACGTTTGAATGTTGGCTCGTCAAGTACGAGGCTGAAGTGATCATGATTATCAACCAGCTCAACATTGTCTTGCAGGTCCTTGAATACAATTGGAAACTTGTCAGCGTCCATAGCTTCATCATTGCGACCGATAAGCACCAGAGACGTCTTTGGAAGACCGGCGATATCCGGCGCATAGTCGCGGTTGAGCGCAAGGTTTTTCATCAGTCGCCAGGAATAGCCAAGGGTCTCGGAACCATTCCTGTAGGCCTCGGGCAAATTGAATCTGATGGTTTCAAGGCCGTCCAGCCAATGGATGCCCACAAAGTTGAGCATTGTCAGGCCGATGATGCGCGGCAGTGAAATATGCGCCCAACCGGATTGCACCATGGTCGGTGCGTCGGGACCGAGGAATGGCGCAAGCGCAAAATAACCATGGGCCTGGGACCCGTGTTGACCGGCCGCAAATCGAATGGCCAGCGCGCCGCCGGAGGAATGGCCACCAATGACGATATTGGCATCAGGATCATCGCGTTTGATCATCGCGATCAGATCGACAATATCCTCCTCAAGCTGACCGACATGCTCGATATCGCCGCGCCGGTCGCCGGAGCCCAGATGACCGCGGATGTTCAGCACAAAGACTTCTGCTACGCCCTGACGCGCCAGATAATCGCCCAGCGGCGCCAGATAGCTGCCGTGATAGCCCGATCCATGCAGCAGGATGACCTTGAGGTCCGTCGCTGCCGGATAATGGGCGTAGGAGATCGCCTGCCCGTCACGGGCTGTGAACTGCTTGATCGCCGCCGGTTCGACTGCCGCCGTGTCGCCACTGCGCAAGCGATCAAAATTGAGACTGTCGGTTCCATTCACCCGCGGCGCAATCAGCGTCAATGCAAAGCCTATGAGCAGATAGATGACGGGAAACATCAGGATCGGGATGATCAGTTTCCAGGTCATGCAGGTTCTCCCTTCATATCACCGACTATTATGGTTTAGCGATGCTATTTATTGCATTGTTTTTATTGTATTTATTAAAAAGGTAACATTTCTCTTTTCAGGCTCGCAAAGGCAATTCCACGCTCTGATCCAACACAAGCATGTCATAGGCCGGCTCCACATGAGCGGGTGTTTCGTTCAGCACGGTTTGATAATCCAGGGGTATATGCATGTGGGTCAGAAGAGCGCGTTTGGGCTGCAATTGCTCAATCCAGCCGAGCGCCTGCTCAAGTGACAGATGGCTGGGATGGCGACGGTATTGCAGGGCGTCGATAATCAGCACGTCGAGGTTTTGCAGCCTGGGGATCGCCGTATCAGGAAAATCGCTGACATCGCTGCAATAGGCAATATTGCCGATGCGGAAACCCAGCGACACAATATCGCCGTGTATTTGCTGACAAGGCAAAAGGGTAACGGCGCCCCCTTCCCCATTTATGGTGATCGGATCATCGAGGTTCCCGATAATGTGCGCATCCAGGATCGGTGGATAATTGCTGCCTTCCGGCATGACGAAACAATAGGCGAAAGCCTCACGCATATGCTGCATGGTGGGGCCATCGGCATGGACCGGAATGCGTTTGCGCTGTTCAAGCACAAAGCCCCGCAAATCGTCAATTCCGTGAAGATGATCGGCATGGCGATGGGTATAGACCACGCCGTCAAGCCGTCGGACCTTCGCACTGATCATCTGTTCACGAAAATCCGGCCCCGTATCGATGACAACCGTCGTCTTGCCGCCATCCTCGCTGGTCTGCTCGATCAGCAGCGCAGCTCTGCGGCGGCGGTTTTTCGGATTGTCCGGATCGCAGGCGCCCCAGTCACCGGTGATCCGGGGCACGCCCGGAGACGACCCGCAACCCAAAATCGTGATGCGTTGCCTGACCTGCATTTACCGCTCGCTGCCTGCGATCTGGCGCCCGGAAACGTCCTGTGTCGGTTTTGGCACCTTGGAAAACAATCGGAAGAAATTCGCGCTTGTTTGCGCCCACAGATCGTCCACAGTCATCTGCAATGTCTCGGCCAGGACCTGCGCCGTGTGGACGACATAGGATGGCTCATTGCGCCTGCCACGATGGGGAACAGGAGCAAGATAGGGTGCATCCGTCTCAACCAGCAAACGGTCCTTGGGCAATTGCCGTGCTATATCGCGCAGTTCCTCGGATTTCTTGAATGTCACTATGCCCGAAAAGGAGACATAGCCACCAAGCTCAATGCCGACCTGCGCCAATGCGGCGCCAGAGGAAAAGCAATGCAGGACAAAGGGAAAAGCGCCCTTGGCCATTTCCTCACGCAACAGGGCCGCCATGTCATCGTCCGCGCTGCGGGCGTGGATGACGAGCGGCAGCTGCGTGATGCGGGCTGCGGCAATGTGATTGCGCAACCCGATTGCCTGGGCCTGCCTGGGGGCCTTGTCATAGAAATAATCCAGGCCGGCCTCGCCGATGGCAACGCATTTGGGATGCTCTGACAAACGCACCAGGTCGTCCACGGTCACGTCCAGTTCTTCGTCGGCATTGTGCGGGTGGGTGCCGACGGAGCAATAGACGGACGGGTATTTTTCGGCAATGGCGATGATACCGGGAAATTTTGCCACCCGGGTCGAAATGGTGACCATGCAACCAATGCCGGCGGACTCGGCCCGCCGGATCACTTCATCGCGCTCTTCCTCGAAATCCGGAAAATCAAGGTGGCAGTGACTGTCAACCAGGATAGGCAAGGGCCCTACTCCGTCTTTTCCGCTTCAACATAGCGTGGAAACACGCCCTGCGGTTTGGGAATGGCAGTGCCGCTTTTCAAGCGACCCGAAGCGCCCAGCTGGTCAAAATCGCGCTCACCGGGATCGATCGACAGACCGTCCAGCAGCTTGGCGGCCGAACCCGGTATGAAGGGCTGGCACAGCAGCGCCACCTGGCGAATGATTTCAGCCGTCACATAAAGCACGGTTCCCATACGGGCCGGATCGGTTTTCTTCAAAGCCCAGGGCTCCTGGCCGGCAAAATACCGGTTGGCCTCGGATACAACGGCAAAGATGGAGCCCAGGGCCGTGTGAATGGCTTGCTGATCCATGGATTCGCGGGTTTCCGCCAGCAGATTGTCGGCCGCCTGCAGGATGGCCTTGTCCGCGTCGTCAAAGGCGCCCGGTTCGGGAATTTTTCCCTCGCAGTTTTTTGAAATCATCGACAGGGAGCGTTGCGCCAGATTGCCCAGATCATTGGCCAGATCGGAGTTGATCCGCGCAACAATGGCCTCGTGATTGTAGTTTCCATCCTGGCCAAAGGGCACTTCGCGCAGCAGGAAGAAACGAACCTGATCCAGCCCGTAATGGTCGACCATGGAAAATGGATCGACAACATTGCCGACAGATTTCGACATTTTTTCTCCCCGGTTGAAGAGAAAACCATGGGCATAAATGCGCTTTGGCAGCGCAATGCCGGCGGACATCAGAAAGGCAGGCCAATAGACAGAGTGGAAGCGGATGATGTCCTTGCCGATAATGTGAACATTGGCAGGCCAATAGTCCCAGAGCGGGTTTTCGGTGTCGGGGTAACCGAGCGCCGTAATGTAATTCGTCAGGGCATCAACCCAGACATACATGACGTGTTTGTCGTCACCCGGCACCTTGATTCCCCAATCGAAGGTGGTGCGCGACATGGACAGGTCTTTCAGACCCGAATTGACAAAGGAGACGACCTCGTTGCGGCGCGAATCCGGACCGATGAAATCCGGGTTGCTTTGATAATGCTCCAGCAAGGGATCCTGATAGGCTGACAGGCGGAAAAAATAGCTGTCTTCCTCAACCCATTCCACAGGTGACCCCTGCGGGCCATAACGCACATTGTCGTCGCGCAGTTCGGTCTCGTTTTCCTGATAATAGGCCTCATCACGGACCGAATACCAGCCGGCATAGCTGTCCTTGTAGATGTCACCGGCTTCCACCATCTTGTCCCAGATGGCCTGGCTTGAGCGATGATGACGATCTTCGCTGGTGCGAATGAAATCATCATTGGACGCACCAAGCACCTCGGCCATACGCTGGAACTCGGCCGTGTTGCGGTCGGCAAGTTCACGCGCCGTCAGACCCTGCGCACGCGCAGTCTGCAGCATCTTCTGACCATGTTCATCGGTACCGGTCAGGAAATAGACGTCCTTGCCGTCATGGCGCTGAAAGCGCGCCAGCGCATCGGTGGCGATCAGCTCATAGGCATGGCCGATATGCGGCTTGCCATTGGGATAGGAAATTGCAGTCGTTATGTAGAAGCGGTTTTGGTCGCTCATTATCAGGATCACTCATCTGTAAGGTGTTTGTGCCCTCTTAAGACACTTTGACCGCAATGGCTAGTGGCTATCTGCCGATTACCAATAGCCTATCCAGGGAGATATAGTTGCATAAACAATGCGTTAGTCGGTATTTTGCTTTCAATGCAACAGGGATTTTTCAGGCTGCCGGCACGCGCGAAAGAGACGAAAACAACGATATGATCGTTTGCTTGCGGTCCAGATTGTAACTGGCGGCCGTGGCCAGACTTTCCTGCAGGCGACTGGAGAGCAATGCCCAATGGTCTGCCGCGGCCAGATTTCCCCTTTCGGCTTCCTCACGCGCCATTTCCATCACCCGCTCTTCGGCATAATCGACGAAAAAGCCAAAGGCGGTTTCCCGGTCCCTCGCCGTCAATGTATCGGCCAGCGTGTGCACGACCCTGCGCGATTGCGCCGGTCCGTCACGCAGGATCTGCTCAAAGGCCTCGGCGATTTCCAAGCCGCCATAACGCAGCAGCAGCAAAGCGTTTGAAAGACTTCCCCTGGAATGGTGGACCACCGCCTCGAGAACGGCTGGATCCTGCCCGGCAAGTCCCAGATGTTCCAGCCCCTGCAGCAATTGCATATCGTTCAAAGGCTGCAACCGCAAAGGCATACAGCGCGAGCGGATTGTCGGCAGCAATTTTCCCGGCGCATGGGACAGCACCAGAAACAGCGTTCTCTTGGGCGGCTCTTCAAGAATTTTCAGGATGGCATTGGCGGCAGACCGGTTCATGTCGTCTGCCGGATCGATGATGATGATACGCCAGTTTCCGGTGCCCGATGTCTGGGCGAGAAAGTGGCCTGCCCGGCGCACTTCATCAACGGTGATTGCCGATCTGACCTTGCCGGTCTTGATGTCCACCGGTCGTGCCAGATGCAGCAGATGGTGCGAAGCACCGCTGCCGAGCTGGCGCATGACGGGCGAATCCGGATCCGGGTCACCGATGGTTTCAGGCGCGCTTTCCGGCTGCGGATGGGTCAGCACATGGGCCGCAAACCGATAGGCCAGCGTGGCCTTGCCGATGCCTGCGGGACCTTCCAGAAGCAAGGCGTGATGCAGGGTGCCGCTGCGATAGGCCATGGCGAGGAATTCCAGGGTCTCTCCATGTCCAAAGATTTTGGTATTTTGCGCCGGTGGAACAGCGCCATCGAGCACATTGTGTTCGCCGCTCATTGCGGCTCTGCCGTTATGTCGGCCGATGCGGCTTTCGCGGAAGACTTCTTGCGTGGCGATTTTCTCTTGGGGGGCTCATCCGGCAGCTTGGACACAGCCTGCTTTTCTATGGCCGGCTGTTCGATTGCCAGTTTCTCCATAGCCAGTTTTTCTATAGTCTGCGCAATGGAATCGGCCGGCTGATTTGCATCCACCACCTTGCATCTCTCCGGCTCCTTTTGCGCAATTTCCAAAAAGGCCTCACGGCGTTTTTCGTGGATCGATAGCGCCTCTTTCTCGTAGCGATCCGGATTTCCGGACCCGGCACGTGCAGCAGCGCGGGCCAGGCCGACTTCAGCAGGCAGATCAAGAATGATGGTGAGATCGGGTACCATGCCATTGATGGCAACCCGTTCCAGTGCCGTGACAAATTCCGGCTCCAGATTGCCGGTCACACCCTGGTAGACGCGCGAGGAATCCATGAAACGATCACACAGGACGATCTTGCCGGCTTCGACCGCCGGCCGGATCAATTCTTCAACATGATCGCTGCGCGCGGCGGCAAACAGAATGGCCTCCATCCGCACGCCAAATTCTTCTGCGGCGCCCGAAAGCAACACATGGCGGACGGCTTCGGCGCCAGGTGAACCACCGGGCTCACGCGTCATGACGACATCATGGCCCAATGCGCGAAGCGCCTCTGCCAGATACTGGATCTGGGTGGACTTGCCGGCCCCTTCGCCGCCCTCAAATGTTATGAACCGTCCCTTCAAAGAAACCCTGTCCCCTCATCAACATTCAATTTGGTGGACCGGCAATCAGACCGGCAACACACACATCGACGCCCCGGAGCGCTGGCTGAACCAATGATCTGGTTCATTCTCACGAGGTTTGACTGTGTTTGTAGGGGGCTTTTTATTGGCCGTCCAGACAATCCGAATGTATTGAGGCAATGTTTTACGATTATAACCAGAACAATATTAATTCCTTGGCGGCATCGAAGGCGCGCCGGTGCAAAGGGCCCTTGTCCACTGTTTCAGCGGCAAAAAGCGGGGTCTGCTGGCTCAGGGTGTCACCAATCCACACATTCAGGGTTCCCACAGCATCGCCCTCCTCGACCGGCGCATTCAGCGGCCAATCGTAAATGATGCGCGCCTTCAGCCGGTCGGCATTGGTAATGGGAACAAAAATGTCTATCGGCCCTTTTGCCTTGAGCGTGATGCTGGACTGGGCGCCACCATAGACGCTGGCATTGCCGACAATTTCGCCGCTGGAAAAAAGCTGTTTCTTTTCAAAGGAGCGCAGGCCCCATTCAAGCATCTTGCGGCTTTCCTCGGCGCGTTCCTTGAGGCTGCTCATGCCGCTCATGGCCAGAAAGAGCCGCCTGCCCTTGCGTTCGATCGAACTGACAATGGCGTAGCCTGATTCGTCCGTATAGCCGGTCTTCAGGCCGTCGACTCCGATATTGGCCGAAAGAAGCGGATTTCTGTTACGCTGGTTGATGCCATTCCAGGTAAAATCCTCCTGCGCGTAGAGCGGATAGAATTGCGGATAGGTCTGCTGGATATGTCGGGCCAGCAAGACCAGTTCCTTCATCGTCACCCGTGCATCTGGATGCGGCAAACCGGTTGCATTGGCAAAATTGGATTTGGTCAGGCCAAGTGCGCGGGCACGCTCGTTCATCATGTCGGCAAAAACCGCTTCCGACCCGGCCATGCCTTCGGCGATGACAATACAGGCATCATTGCCGGACTGGACAATCACGCCCTGCATCAGATCCTGCAGGCTGACAGATGAATGGATTTCCGCAAACATGGTCGAGGTGCCGGAGACCGCGCCGCCTGTCCGCCAGGCGTTTTCAGAGACCTCGAAGGTGTCTTCGGGCGACAGGCGCCCGGACACGATTGCATCGAACACCAGTTCCATGGTCATCAGCTTGGCAAGGGAGGCCGGCGGTATCAGGTCGTCTTCATTTTTTGCAAAGAGCACCGAGCCGGTTTCCGCCTCGATCAGATAGGCCTGTTTTGCCTTGGTTTCAAACAGTTGAGCCATGGCAGGTGAAGGATTGATCGCCACCAGCAAAGTCCATGCAATCGCCAGCAGTGCGGCCTCGAACCTGTCGAACATCGGCTGTGACTTCCTCTTCATCTGACATGCATGCATGCGCCAAGACTAGCAATGGTCGACGGTTCAATCAATCCAATTGGGTTTACATCCGCAGAACAGCCGACTCCAACACGTCTGAACCGCACTGTCGCAACAATGCAAACAGCATTTCCAGGCGTGTTACCCTGTCAGAAATTGGCATCGCACTTTTCTGGAAACCCATGTTCCCGGCGCGTTATCTTGTCAGAAATTGGCATCGCACTTTTCCGGAAACGCTAGTTACCCTGACGTTTCCATGAGGCAAAAATCATCGTGCCGGTAAGCTGTGGTTGAGACAGGACCAGAGCGAAAGGCGTGTCTGACTGCTGTTCGACGCGCATCTGCGCATAGGACGACACGGTCGATGCCGGCAGATCATCGCCGCTGGCAAATGTGCGCACAAAGGACGGCCGTTCCGTGGGAACCGGCCCGGTTTGCGGCAACGAGCCGACTTCTGCGTCAATGGAGAACGCCGATTCGCTCATAGAGGCATCAGACGACAGGCTGGCCATTTTTATCCGCGGCTGCTTTTGTGAAAGACTTGCCGTTTCAACGCTGCGACCAAAGACGGTCGAAATGGCCCGTTGCGGTGCGCGCATGGCAAGCATGACGCCGGAGGCGCCAGCACTATCGTCCGGAACAACATCCGGCGCCAACGGGCTCGCTCTGCCATTCTTTTTGTAGGACGCCGACAGATAGGCCATGTCATGGCCATCCATGCGGGCCCTGCCGACATATTGAACGCGAACCTTTGCCAATCCGTTCTGCTTCATCTCCAGAACATCCGCCGCCTTGCTGGATACGTCGATAATCCGGCCCTTTTCGAAGGGGCCGCGATCATTGACCCGCACCACCACGGAATGGCCATTCTCGGTATTGGTGACGCGCGCGTAGCTTGGCAATGGAAATGTCGGATGGGCTGCGGACAGATGATACTGATCATAGATTTCGCCATTGGCGGTCTTGCGGCCATGGAAGTTCGGACCATACCAGGACGCCAGCCCCTTCTTGTCGTAATTCTTGTCCTCTTTGGGCGTATACCACCTGCCCCGCACCTTGTAGGGTTTGCCAAGCTTAAAACTACCGCCGCCCTTGGCCACCTTGCGCGATGTCGTGACACGCTTGCTGGCGCTGACCCCATAGGCCTTGCTGCTGAATTTCGTCTTGGTGTTGATATCGGCCGTGTCCATTTCCGATATGGTGCTGCCGCAGGCCGTCAATGCGATGCCGACAGAGGCAAACAGAGCGGCGCGGGCAAATGCGCTGACGATCGTCCTTCTATGCGCGCTGAAAGCGCGCGTCGATCTCGCTGGGGCCGATTTTACCGACACCGATCTTGCCAGTAATGATTTCGTCAAGGCTGAACCATATCGCATAGATAGATTAAATCCGAATTTGCTGATCATCAGGTTTTGACTATCCATACTACAATTGTGAAAATTTCCCAATGCCTTGCCCCTATGAAATTCTATTGCGACAAAAGCCCACTGGAAGAAGGCGATAGAACGCTGAATTTCAGGCAATTCCAAGCATTTTAGTCGAATTGATTGCATTGTGGTTAATACGATATGAACGCTGCACCGGTCCGATTTGACGCCCCGATCGCCATCAACAGGCCCCGTCCTGGTGATTCAGTCAGTTTTTGACAAACAACGGCTTGCAAAACAAAAGAACATATAGCAATAAGGCGGCGTCGGAGGAGTGGCCGAGCGGTTGAAGGCACCGGTCTTGAAAACCGGCGTGCGGGAGACCGTACCGTGGGTTCGAATCCCACCTCCTCCGCCATTTGCCCTTGCGTCTATAATGGCTGCACAAAATCCATTCTTTCAAAATATTTTGTGCCAAGGCAATTGCTTCCAGGAATAAAGATAATCTGATTTTGCGGTTTACCGGCAACTCATCAACATTTGCCCCCGGATTCGACTAAGACCCCAGCCCTGCCTCAACTTGGCCGCAGCACGCTTGAGGAATATTGCGGGAACAGACTGGTCCACAAAAAAATACAAGAATTTGAAACCGCTGTTCGCACGGCACACATCCACAACGGGAACCGTTGATGATGAAAAGTGCGGAAGATTTTAGATACCATCTGGATGTTCAAAACCGAACGCGCAAGGGACAAATGCACAAGCTCTATCCAAAGCCAGAACGCCAATCAAACCCGCAAATCAAAGAGTCGAATTCCCTGTGAATTGCTACTAGTTCACAGCCAAAAATGAAAAATGCTTTATGCCCTTCAAACGAGGAACGTAGTTTTGATTTATAATATCCAAATGGTGCTGGACCCCAGTACTCCCCTTCACAAATTTGTCATTGAAATATTTGATCCAAATCGCATCCGAAATTTCACCGAGTTGTTCGTCTTTGGCTGCATCCTTTCGGGTGAAAACCGTAATGCAAAGATCAAAATGAAAAAGAAAGGCCTTCTCCAAACTGGCATCAAATAAGACAAAACAATAATTGGCTCTTCCACAGGTGAGCGTATAAATAATATTCATATCAAATTTTTTGAAGCGCAAGGCTATTGGGTCATTTGGATGTCCACAAAATAAGTATTTTAGCTCAGAAAAACAGTTATTTACGTGATCCTCTAATATCAATTCAATTGCTTTTCCCTCTATGTCATAATCATCCAATTCGGTGATATCATAGGGAATTGGCACACTACAAATTTTTGATTTTGGAAGACATTCATAACTCGCATAATTCTGACTGTGGGAGGTCCGAAGGCTGTCAAAGAAAGAGTCAAACCAGAACGCATTGGCTTCATCCAAACCCAAGATGGTTACGCCAAGTTGATTGAGGTCTCTTTTTTCTTCTTTGTTGCCGTATTTCGCTAAACTGTTGGTAGCGCCTTCATTATAGAACTTCCCGTTAGCGTCCACTACGTTTCCCTCACCTATATTCCGCAGATTTACTAGGTTTCATACTGATTCATGCCCCGAATGAAACGAGTGTAGCGCGAGCCGCGACGGAGAGGAAGTTTCTCGGCAATCAATCGTTTCATGTGGCGACACGGAGAAATTCCTTGCGACGACAAAAGGCGTTTTCGATCAGATGACGGCTCCTGCACCTCCGCCTGCCGCATCTGATGGTTCGTTTTCGTTTACTGCGTCCCGTAATGACCGGCACGCCCTCCACAGCGAAGAATACTCACCCACATGCTCCAGAACCATACCAACTGCTCGGGAAGGAATTTCCGGTTAAAACTTGTTCGTTGTCTTGTTTGTCACTGCTCAATCCTCCCAGGAATGTGAGCCTCCGACAATCCCGCAGCGGTTCACTTGCCGCCGGAACTCGCGGATGCAGACTTATACTGGATGCGAAAGGTGGCGCGAATCGAGTGGTTACCAGAAACCAGAACGCTGGTCAGGACCTCCGCGCAACGAGCAGCCCGCGGGCCCCGGCTGGCTAAACCCAGAACGCGACAACAGCGCCAACAAAATCAGAGACGCCGCCTGAAATCGGCGGACAACGTGTTTAACAAATTCCGGGTGCGTCCATAGATGTCCGTATTGTTATGTTTAGATCCAGAATGGTTTTTCGGTTTTCAGAAGCTTCTTAAACGCAACATCCAGAGAGATATGTCTATCTGCGACACCTTCATCTAGAAAAATTTTCAGACTTGTCATGACCAGATTTTTAATCCGGTACATTAGAGCTTCAGCATCTTCTTTGGTCTTGTCCACCGAATGGGGGTCAAATTTGATAGAAAATATATCAAGTTCAAAGGGATTGAATCGTTTCAAGGTTGAGGGGATTAGTTCAAATTTCCCATTTCCACGAATATTATAGTTTGCGAATGGAATAATTTTCATTAATTCCTCCCATTTATATATAATGTAATCCTCTGTAATTAGATTTATTTTGCTGTTCTCTCCAATATAAAATTGCGCCCTTAAACTCTTCGTTGAATGGAATATTGAAATAGTGGCAGAGACGAATATATGTTTCTTCTTGATCATTATCATTTGATAATCGTAGCCTCCACCTCCGTCTCTTATATATGTACCATTCACATACTCCGGAGAGGGGTGGGGCTTGAAATTCAGTTCAAGCAAAGAAGGATATATGATCTCTTCGAATTTTTCCTTGAGAATTTTTCCTGCGGATATTCTGGCCATCGTAAATCCACCATGTTTTATTCATTGTCATCTCTTCCTTCAGAAACGCCGGTATTTCCGGAAGCCGAGCCACCAATGCTTCCGATAGTGCCACCAACTCCATCAGACGTGTTTCTGCTAATGCCATCAATTTTTCCCTGTTTTAGCGCTTCCCTCTGATTAGGCGTCAATTTTGATGTATTAAATTTTGATTCAATAACATTTGTATTTCGTGTAAAAATGTTCGTGAAACTATCGTCAGGGTTGAGGTTCTGTTGTTACCTATAGGAACGCTAATCGGGCCAGCATCTACAAATCCCTTCATACCCTCATTTGCTCTGGTAATCGCCTCACCATGTTTGCCTTTTGCCTGATTTCTGAAATTGTTAGTTACTTTAGATACTGTTTTCGCGATAGGGTCTCCGGTCACCGCGCCAATAACAGCAGAGACACCTGCATCTGCAACGCTGGCACTATCGTCTATCGCGTTCTGAGTTACCGAGTCAGTCAGACTACTTAATGCGCTAACCGCAACCGTTCCACGTGTTGCGCCCAACGCTCCAGCGGCAAGGCCGCCTGTTGCTCCTGCAACCGCCCCAGCAACCTAAGAGGCCTTGGCGCTCGAAAGGCTGAACCCGGTTCCAGTAACCTGATCAATTGCTGCTTGAATTCCAAATGCAAACCCAAAAGCGCCACCAATCACTCCAATGTGCCCATTGGGATCGCTTTTATTCACCGGATAGTTCTGCGCATAGGCATAGCGGTTCGGTCCGACGCCGCCGGTCGCGGCTCAGGCGGCTACACCTATGACATCGACCCCGGCAAAGCGACAAGCTCCATCCTCATCTTCCGAATGAAAAGCCTCGACCCCGGCATCATGATGCCGGAACTCGGACGATCACTGGTCCACAGCTAGGCTGTCACCATGCTGGAGGCCTGGACTGATCAGTTGGAATGATTGTGCGGCGGTTTGATGCGAGGTCGGTGCTCATGAGAGGATGAAGCGCCTGCGGGAACGTGTGAAGGGGCCTTGAAACCGTGAGGGGTTTGAGTCTGACCATTGCCATCGTTCGAAACAACTTACCCCGTGGTATCGTATTTCACAATCAGGACACCTCCTATCCAGCCGCATTGCAGCGAATGAATGAATTCAGTCGAGACGTCTTTGGAGTGGGAATCTATTTGGGGGCTTCTATAAGATCGTCGACCAGGATCGCTACTCTGGAATAAGAGAGCTTAAATATTTGATTCTCAAGGGATATTTCGTGTCTTCGAAATATTTGCACAGTCTTTCTATTATCTTCAGGTAGCTTTGATGACTGATACGACTGCGAACATTGGAATCCACATCCTCCTCAATTCCCTCTATGTCTCTTAAGACAAATTCACGCAATTCTTTGCTCATGTTACATATATATATATTCATATATTCGCTAGTCACATATTCAACAGTCAACAATCTGGTGCAATTAGATGAAAAATACGAAATTCCATCGCAAACGGCGCTATGGTCGGCATATTTTTTTGTGATTGAAAGTATTTGCTCTGGTAAAAAAAGGGCGCCATATTTTATGCCACTATAGATTGCATATCCAAAATATATAAATATTATTATTGCCAGTACGCTTAAAATGAAAAACATTTTCTACCTTTGAATTTTCTGGCTGAAGTTTAATGCTTGCGAAATGAAACCGGGCGCTGCTGGTACCGCATACCCCATAACCACACCTGTGTAGTAACCCGTTTTTGCGGCAGTCGTTTCCATTGTTCCAGACAGATCTGTGTACCCACCACCGCTTCGGTGATACCAGCACCGAGTCCGAGACCAAACTGCGTTCCTTTTTCTTGCGCAGCTGCGTGAAGCCCAACAATCCCGGTAGCTTTAGCCTTACTCGCCATCTGCGTTGTTTTCGCCGTTAATGCCATCGCATTTACCTGTCCAAAAACACCAACCTGCAGGCTATAGCGTGAAGCCAGCTCTGCCGATGTGCGTGCCATTGCAGCAATCGCTCTGCCTGCAATCGGAGCTGCCCCCCGGACGGCAGACAACGCAAGCCCTGCTGCCTTTCCTGCTGGTGTCGCCGACACCACAATACCAGTGACAGTCTTCGCGGCCTTTACCTTGTCTTCCTCAATGCCGAGACCAAGCCGGTCAGCTGCAACGTCAAGTGAATCGTATACATCAACCTGATCTGGCCCTCCATCTGGATTCGGATCTTTATCCCCTCCTCCACGCAATCCATCATCTGGAGGTCCTAATCCGTCGCCTGCACGCGCAGCAGCATGCCCATTCGGATCACTTTTATTCACCGGACCGTTCTGCGCGTATGCGTATCTGTTCGGCCCGACTCCTTCCTTGATCGGATCCCAATCATCGGGTGAGATGAACCTGCCGAATGAGGGGACATGGTGCGGGCGTTGAGATACATCAGGCCGGTTTCGGGATCATGGCTGTAGCGCGACAATCTGGATGAGAAGTTTGCGACAAACTTGATGAGAATCTGGTGT
>Ga0208648_1001368_pt1 | contig 20153 bp, 4 predicted proteins | sample AntAceMetag02UKL_FD_184772 | JGI IMG/M metagenome (GOLD analysis project Ga0208648, IMG submission 184772) | Saline lake microbial communities from Ace Lake, Antarctica - Antarctic Ace Lake Metagenome 02UKL (SPAdes) (version 2) | ecosystem: Environmental > Aquatic > Non-marine Saline and Alkaline...
GTTAAACCGTTACCGGTGGTGGTTTGACCAGAGTTTAAAGATGCAATAGTTATACTGCCCTCAATGTCATCAATCCAGTCATCGTCTGAAGAGCCGGTGAATTCTATGTTCGTTTCCTGCAACGTTCCATAATTTTTTGCCTGGATTTGGAGACCTACAGTTTCGCCTGCTTCCGGGATGCCGTTGTCGTTGCCTGAAGTACCGTTTTCTCCATCATCAAAAATTGTAATACCTGTAAATCCTACACTGGCATTGGGGGAGGTTACTTCGACTTCTAACCGGGTTGGAGCGAAATTTTGCTTGCTGACAGTTAACATTCCGCCACCAGCAAACCGAACCGGAACGTCAAGGGATACAAATCCTTCCTCGTCGGAAATACCCCTTATGATTATCTCTTCATTGTCATCAACTTTGTAAAAAGTTACCCATGCCCCTTCTATCGGGTTACCATCCTCGTCCTCAGCAGTAACATCATAATTGTTTGTGCCAAGATAGATCTCATCCTCGGCGGTGACAGTTATTTCCTCCGGAACAGCAGTCCAGATCCAGACAGTCGGATCACCCATCAGGTTAAAATACTGCGCCCAGATTCGCCAGCCATTGTTAAATCCTTCATAATTTTGCCATCCGTTATAGGTAGAGGTCAGTTTCATATCGCCAATAGTGAGCATTCGAAGATCAAGCATAGCCCAATATGCGCCGGAAGACATTACATGGTTATAATCCGGTCGGGTACCGGAAGTAGCCGTACCCATCCCGCAGATGCCACCTGTGGGAGAATTTACTGAACCTGAGAGCATGTAAGCTTCGTTAATGCCGTAACTATTTGACCAGTTTCCTGTTGCACATGTAACGTCCACAGTAACTGGCGTCATAAATGCATTATCTAAGTTTGCTATCTGACCGGTATTCAGTCCTGAACTGATATATCCACGTGCAGCATAAAGACTCACACCTGCATTTATCCTCTGAATCGCAAAAGTATTTCCATTAGCGCCACGATTCCAGGTCGTATCCACCTGGGTATAGCCAATATCCAGCATTGCATGGCGGACATAACGCAGCATCAGTCTCTTAGTGACGCCTCCATGTGAACTGGAATTGTTGACCATGCCTTTTAAATACCAGTCTGTGTTGTCAAGGTCCGGATCGCGTTCATAGGCGAGAACCTTGTTGACATAGGCACGAAGCTGGTTATCGTTCTGAATGGATATCCTTCCTACTCCAACATCGGAAAGTTGATCGTTTCCAGCTAACAGTGAATATGGGTTATCACCCTGGTAAGTTCCTGTGCCAGACCCGGCATGAACTGAATAAGGTCCCTGGTTGTCGCCAACAATTACCACATAATCAAAAGGTGTTTCAGCATCTTCATAACGATCTTCCAACTCGCTCTTGATAGCATTATTATTCCAGGCGACATCATCATCTGTAAGAAGTTCAATTTCCCAACCCCTCTGCAACTTCCACTCAAACCAGGGCTGCATCAGGTTCATTAATTGCTGGCTGTCTCTCATAACAACCTGAACACCGCCGCGGTATAGCTTGTACTCATCCAGTTCCGAATCATCCCAGTCCAGGAACATCCTGTACAGGGGCAGTTTTGCTTCGCTGATTTGGGTGGGTGCATGATCGATTGTGTTACGCTCATCAACACCTTCAAAGCGAATCTCGACCTCAAGATTATGATAAACTCGAACTTCACGTCTTGCGGTATTCACCTGGACAGGGTAGGTGATCAGGTTTGTTACCCTGAAATCACCGAAAATTGCGGGCTCACCAATGACCGCAACATTTTCCGGATACCATCTGTCAACGGGATCGCGATCTTTCGTCATTCCGTATTGATCATCATTTCCTGTGCGAACAGCATATTCCATGTCAGAAAATGTTTCATATTCAGCATTTATTATTTCTGCTATGACTCCGCTTCGTGGAGGTAAACGAAACAATCTTCCTGCTACGGGAACAGCCGGAAACCCTTCTTCTTCCAGCATCTGACCGCCATATACTTCAGCCAATTCAACCGGATCATCTTCTGATCCGACCAAACTCCAGATCACTTCATTGAAGCCAAGTTTCAGGTTCATTCCGTTGTCTGTAATTGTTCTCTGCTGAACGCTTACCGGAAGGGTTTCCTCTATCAAAATGTCATTTCTCGCAGCACCAAAGCTTGAAATAACAGTCATAAAGAATGCTGCACTCACTAATCTAATTAATTTCACCACGGCCTCCACCGAAAAAGAGTTCAAATCTACGAAAACTTCTATCTTTTGATATTTTTAAGCAACCTTATAATTTGCGCCTGAATCAGCGAATAAACAAGTACATAATCCGAAAAAAAGGAAATGCCGGGAGTTATTTTCCCGGCATTTGTGATCTAAGGATACTGATTCTGTCTATTTTATCAATATCAATTTCCGCATCTCAGACATTGGACCTGCTTCAAACCTGAGGAAATATATCCCACTGGTGAGGTTGGAGCCGTCAAAGGTCAATTGATGACTTCCGGCGGTCATCGGTCGATCTGACAGGACAGCCACTTCTCGTCCAAGCAAATTGAAAACCATTGCGGTGACATGAACCTTATCTCTTAATGAAAACTTGATTGAGGCAGTCGGGTTGAAGGGGTTGGGATAGACAGCGTCAAGCGAAAATTCAGTCGGGAGGTCTGTTGGATTTTGATCTTTATTGACACCGTTTTGAATCTGGTACAAAAGGTTCTTCTTTTTGTTGTTATAATCATTGTCATTTATCGGGATTGGATCGCTTAGTTTTCCTAATTGTGGAAGGTTGAATGAACCGTGAAGTCCAACTCCAGGTGAAGCTTTCTGGTAACCGTCAACCTCATATCGGCTAATGCCATCTGGTAATAGGTAGTCAGTTGCCCCAATACTCCCTGCAAAGAATCCTCAGGTGTTTCCGAATCATCGATAAAATCGTCCAGTTGATCAATGGACAGCTCAAAATCCTCCAGGCTGTTCTGGTAACTGATTATCCTCCAGAACGCAATAAATCCCATTGATTCATTATCCACCCAGTTTTCGAGTTCATCAATGATATCTTCTGCATCCGCTCCAAGCATATTCTGGCATTTGATCCACCCTGAGAGAGCCGGTGCATATTCTTCCTCCTCGACCAATTCCAAGTAAATATCCGCCGCATCTTCGTAATTTCCATTCGATCTTAATATCTCAGCAATTTCAAATGCATCGAGACTTTGTGCATCCCGATAACGGTCATCTGTATCGGTTATCCACGTAAGTGTATCAAAATCAGCCAATGGATAAAGCCATTCGCCCCTTGGTCCTGTGCTATAACCTCTAAAAAAATTGCGATCAAGATTATAACCAGTACCGGTACCGATATCAACAATCAATCTCGTATTCGTCGTATCGCTATTTGTATCATGATCAAAGTCATTGCCACAGGAGGTCAAAATAGGAAGGGCATTAAATATATAAAGCTCTGCTCCTTCCAATGAGGTGTTGGCAGCAGCTCCATTATCCTGAAACAGGTTGCCATGAATAGTATCGCCAACGGCAGTAAATCGTCCAAGTTCAGGTGATGCTGAGGTAAATGCCCTCATTCCGTTTTTCTTGTTGTTATAAAATGTGCATCTTTCAAATTTTGCATCGGAGATTTCCAGGTATGCACCGACGTCATTATATTCAAACATGCATGTATTTATGAAACAGTCTCCTGTCACATTTGCTATCTCCATACCATTGCTTCCGCAATAACTGATATTTGTATAGCTGACACCTACAGTATCGGGAGAACCGAGAATAAGAATACCATTATACTTACTATATTCAATGTTCGCTGAATCTATGGTTACGGTATCGGCAGAAGATATAAGTATCCCGCAATCAGCATTCTTTATCAAAACATTCTCCAGATATCCTGAAGAACCTGACATTAGACTTATTCCTTCCCAACCGCCACTATTAAGCTCATCAAATACAAGGAATGAATCAGCTTCATTATCAACTCCCGTGAGTATCAATCTTCCATCCACTTCAAGTTCTGCACCAGGCTCCGCTTTAATCAGCAAGTAATCGTCAGGCGCGATAGTAAATGTGCAATCCTCTACAACTTCCGCTGTACCGATAAGCCTGAATGGAGCGTAGTCTGGATCAAGGGTTTCAGTTAATATTTCACCGGCGATGGCATGATAGAATGGCGAATCTGCTCCAGAACCACCAAAAACACCTATGTCGTTCCTCGAACCGTCAAGATTGGTATCTGCACGAGCTGTATCACCCAACTGGATACAGATGGAATTGAATTTCAGGCGGTAGTCTAGATCAGAGGGATCATCTGGAGTTGTATCGTCAGTGATAAATGCTGGAGCTTCACCGGTTTGCATACTATCTGAAGTAACATTCAAAGAGACTGTACTGTTATGGTCGCTATCCCAGACATAGTTGTAAGAAACAGTGATTGCTTCATTGCCGCTATCTACACCATGTTGATCATTACCATCTCCATAATCATAAAAGATATTATTTCTTATTTTCAAATCACCGGCGAGACCAATATCTGCGATTAGTAATCCATTATCGCCGACATGTGTGATCGCATTATTAACAATATCACCATTGATCGACCAGGCGTTGATGCCTTGAAACTCAATTCCGCTTATAATGTTGTTCTCAATGACAACACTTGATGTGTCCCCTTCGAAAATCAGATCCATGACAATACCATGTCCACCGGTAGCACCAATATGCTCAATATCAAGTATAGTGTTGTTTTTTATCGTTGCTGTGGAATCAGGGAAATAGAGAGTTATCCCGTTCTGACAATTATAAATTTGGTTATTTTCAGCAGTCAATATGACCGTGAAATCTGCCCCTACTCCACCTATGCCCTCACCGCTGACTCCAATTCCCGAACCATAGGAATCTTTTATCACACAGTTTTCAACTGTTATTCTGGCATATTCATATCCAACTATCGGACCTTCAGCGTTTGGTTCTCCATTGTTATCATCTCCGCCGTACTTTAATACGCAGTTATCGAAATAACCAATCGCATCATCGTCACCATCGCCATCGCCATCGAAAACGATAGAACCCCAATCCCCTTGTTGTTGTCCTTGACTTGTGAACGTGATGATGCTTGTGGGAGTTCCATCCGCAATGAGTGTCGCACCATCTTGGACCGTAATAGAATGATTACCTGAAAAAGTAATCGTCACACCTGCAGAAATCGTTGTTGTTTGATCAGACGGTACAATTTTGTCTTCATCGTATGTTTGGTTTGTTGTTATCGTTTCTGGTAATTCAGGTTGGGCTACAACCTCCTGGAAAAATGTTAAGACAGGAAGTAACAGAATAAACAAATATTTCCTCATGATATACCTCTTTTTTCAAGTTGTAAACTGGGGGATTATCCCTTCTAATACACGATATCTTGAGGAGGATTGCTTGGGACTCCTCCTCGACTTGCTTTGCAATGTGAATTGAAAACGTTCCCATTAATTTGTAACATTCCAATGCTTGGGGCTCCTCCTCGGCTTTCCTGCCGAGCAGACCCCTTGGGGCGTCTTTGTTGTGACAGCAGCATTGACGCCCTTCATTTTCAAACCATTTTGCACCTCCTTTCAGTTTTTAACTTTAATGTTGATTATTTGACAAGAACCACCTTCTTCTGAAATTTAATTTCACCCGCTCTCAGCTCAATGAAAAATATCCCTGAAGGCAATCCTGAAGCATCCCAAATCTGTCGATAACTACCCGGATCAACTTCCCTGAAATCAAAAACTTTGACTATTTGTCCGAGAATATTGTATATGGATATTTTAATATCACTCTTAGATGGTACTTGAAACGGGATTACCAAGATCGGGTTGAATGGGTTTGGATAAGGCGCATCCAGGGAGAAAGCCAATGGAATGCTTATATTTTCATCTACAAATAAACTTTCATAATCATAACTTTCACCCCATGAGCCACCCCATATGCCAATATCATTTCCGGAGTTATCGCTGTCATAATAGACTGAATCCGGATGTCCAGCGTTAACGCCTGGCGATTCGACGTACAATCGATACTCAAGTGTATCTACAAAGATAGGATCTCCAAAAATATTTGTACTATCGAGAGCGCATCTGTAAGAGTTTGTGTCGTTCTCAAAAAAGCAATTATATTGAGTTTCATCATATTCAGGAACAAAATCACGAGATTTAATAGCAAGTTGATTACCAGTAAAAATATTATTATAGAGATGCAAATTTGTCGGTGTGTTTACGAACTCAATACCTATTATAGATTCTCGTATAATATTATTTGTGAAATATAGATTTTGAGCCGTACCCATCATAATTCTTCCAATCCTATTGAATAAGTTGTTTGCAACAATTCCACTTGCACTATTCATACCAGTAAAAGAATTATTAATCGTTAATCCAATCATATAATTGTGGGAATCAAATATATTATGAGTAATTTCAACGTAACTTGTATCAGTAATATGAACACCGCTGCCTGACATGAATGTACAGCTATCAATAATAATATTAGATGCAGTCCATGAATCACTGATATGGTAAAAGTAATAATCATCAGGATATATTTCGAACGAACAATTTCTTATTTCAGCAGAAGAACTGATGACATCAATAAATCCACCAGAATTTCCGGAATCTGCATAAAAAATATTTCTTCTGATCAAAGCTTGAGAGTTGTTCTTAACAAATATCGCATGGCGGTTATTCTTGAATAAACTTGAGTCAATTACTACAAGTGAAGACGAGTCGGCAATAATGCTCCATGCACTACTTTCAAGGATTACATGGCTGAACCTTGAAGTATCAGCATTAGGACCAAGCAGCCATATACCATGCCATTGTCTGTTTTCTCTTGAGCCAGGTTCCGGTTCAAAGCCAACTTCCGGAATGAATCTTACAGAATCATCATCAATTCCCAGAGCTATCATGGTACCATACGCTTTGAATTTTAAACGGTGGTCGAAGTGATCTACTGATTTAAAATAGCAGGTAACACCGGGCTCGAATAATAAACTGTCACCTTCTGGAACAATAACATCTTCGACCACCATATAAGGAGAATCTTCCGATGAAAGAACTCCGGTCGTTACGCCACGAAGTAGAGAAAAGTTGATGAGTTCACAATAAACATCTGCTGTATCATTTTGACCTAAACCATCTTCAACCAAGACACGGAACTCAAATTCTTGTATATCTTCCGGAATTATCCCAGATACGACCGCACTGTCTGCAACCCAGACGAGGTTGTTCTCATCTTCCTCAAGCCAGTCGGGGAGATTCTCGAAGTGGAAAGTTAACGGTCCTTCGTCATCTATGGATAAGGCGGTATAACTGAATTCTGTTCCTGACTGCTCGATAAGACGAAACGGCGAGATCAAAGCAGGTGGGTTGTCAATACTTTGATCATAGAAAAAGGCTCCTATGTCAGCTCTCGTATCATCAGGATCATCGGGACTGTCCAGATCACCGGCGTCTATGCTTGGTGAGTTTGGCTGGAGATGATAATCATACGGTTCACCACCGCTTAAACGGGGATCAATCTCTGTATTCGTCGAGTCAACTTCATCACCGTCGCCTCTATTGATTATCTCGCTTACGTTATGAAAAATATTGTAGTGAATATTTTCGAAGAAACCGGGATCAAATCCGGCGTCAATTGCAGTACAATTGACGCCGTCACCTATGAAGATGTTATTTTGTATTATAGCATCATCAATGTCCCTGATATAAATCCCTATGTCACTTTCAAAAAAATCTATTGTATTTCCATCTATTATTCCTGATGATTCACTTATTCTAATAGCCCATGATTGTAAAGAAGTTACAAGGTTTTTCCTGAGTATAAAATCGCTGTTTCCTAATAAAATTGTAGCAAATGTTCGAAGATCGCTTACTTCAATAATCTCGTTGTACTGAATTGTCGCATCACAGTCACTGATATTCAAAATTTCTATATTATTATTTTCGATGGTAACGGTAGATCCGTCACTCCCTATTCCGATGAAAGTATTATGATGAAAGTTGTATGTTCCGTGATCACCGTCTCCGGTCACGCCCTGATTGTGGTGAACCTCAACATTGTTATTCGAAAGATCCAGGTTCTGGAATCTGTTATGATGAACAGGAGCAATCGGGGTGCTCCAGCAATTGATATTCACCTGTCGAGCATCGTTATACTGGAAAAGGTTCGGACCTCTTCCCCCAAGGAGTATGACACCGGTTCCCGGGGCTGTATCCCTGAAAACGCAATTGGAGACTGTATCGGTACCGGCAATATTAGTCTGATTGCGCCACGTCGCTACAATTCGGCTATGCCGCAAAGTGCAATTCCCATCAAAACTATAGATTGATATATAAACAGAATCCACGACAACGTATTCGAGGTGAAGCCGCGCGTCCTCGAAATCATCAGGGAGGATAAAACCGTGAAAAGGAGCATCCGGCGACTGAAAGATAATCGAGTCTCCTTCTTCACCGACCGCTTCAAGCGTACCAATAACATAAAACGGGAACCGATCATCATCCTGATCCTGGAACTCGACTGTTACGCCGGGCTCGATGGTGAGGGTGCTGTCTTCGGGGATGGTTAGTGTGTCCATTACGAGGTACGGGCTGCCCTCCTCGTCCCATACGCCATATACGTCGCCCTCGACTTCGGTCTGTGCGTGGAGTGTTGTAACTGATAGGCTTAGAGACAGAACAGTCAGCAGGATAGGTATGAAAAATAAGAGGACAGAGCGATTCTGGAGAGGATGGACGGAAGACACCTGCAACGGGCATATTACCGTCCTTAAAAGGCGGCAAGCCTGTTTACTTATTTTTGACGTTAGCCTTAACCGCCGGCGCCAATTTTTACATATTATCTTCATTCAGTTCTCACGTAAGCTGTGGGGATGCTTTTATACTGCTGAGAACAAAAACTTTATGGTTATTGAAAAAACAGTTGTTTATATGAAACATTCAATTGTTTATTTTGCAAAACCAATATAAACACAAAATATCAGAAACACAATCGGATTATATTTAATACCAGGTTGTTTTACCGGTTTTCCTCCGAGAGACTAAGAAAAAGTGCTGAAAATCCCAAAAACCCAAAATCAAACACGGTGTCACTGAGGTACATTATTTTATCAATATCAACTTCCGCATCTCAGACAACGGACCTGCTTTGAATTTGAGGAAATACATCCCGCTTGCCATATCCATTCCTTCGAATGTCAGTGTATGTTGTCCGGCTTCGAGAATGTTATCAGCCAGGACCGCGACTTCCTGTCCTAACAAATTGTAAATCCTTGCCTGAACTTCTACGCTATGTTTCAGGGAGAAGTTGATATTGACTGTCGGGTTGAACGGATTAGGATAGGCTCCCTTGAACGCCCATTCAAGGGGTTGTGTTGACGCTTCAATTTTATCCGGAATTTCTGTTGTATCAGGCACTGACATAGTTATCGATACAATATTGCTCTCATCTTCGCAAGCATTGTTTTCAAATCCGATATAAAAGGAATATTCACCGATTGGTAAATCCAGGCTTCGGAAAATGATATTAATATCTGTTTCGGAGTCGCCTGCCAAAACTCCGTCAGGATTGATAATCTCAAAATATGAATCCTGGCTGCCGATAAACCAGCCTCTTAGATAATCCTCTTCACGATTATCCATCAATGTTACATATAGTTGAACAAGGGGATGCCATGTCGATGTAAAATCAGCGCCTGACGGGACATCATTCGTATCGTATTCATGCATCACAAGATAATCACCGGTGAGAGGATTCATCCTGATCATCCTGACCACTGTTTCATTGATCAGGCGACATGTCAAATACAGGTTATAATCAATTTCATCATAAGGATTCCAGCTTGCACCCCTGGGGGAGATAACCTGCTCAAATTCCTCAACAATTTCTCCATCGCGATTAACGGCATATATAGATAAGTTCAGGTTACCCATCCAGAACAGATCACGATCAGGATCATAGGCAAGATAACGAGTTTCTTCCAATTCTATTTCCCAGGAATCAACCGCATAGATTGTGTCCTCCTCTTCGCCCACTCCAGGTTCGAAAACCATTTGATGAATGCGCGAATCCTCAACACCATATATATATTCACCGTCATAAGCGACACCGAATATCCCGCCCGCTGTACGGTATTCTTCCGGAACCGGTTGATCATGAACTCCTAACAACTCGCCTTCAAACCTGCTGTACTGGTAGAATTTATTGGGTCCTACAGGATCGAAGTTGTTTGATCCGGTTACTAAAATGTAACGGTCAATCATTACAACTCCACGATGCCTGCTCTCGTCCTGGTCCAACTCGTACTCAAAATAATCAGCCCAGGGGGATGAAAAATCTAACCCATCATCTTCAAGCTGAATGTTGAAATTTGGCGGATTATCAAGAAAAAGATGAGCAGAATATTCCAATGGACCGTTACCGTTATTGATTACAGCGAACTCATATTCAACCACTTCGTCCGGCAATAATTCCTGTTCGATTATATCAGGATCAACAGTAATTTCGGGACGCCTCATTAAGAGATTTATCGTTGTCGTATCATTTTCAATTATCTCTACGACATTAAATGTTGTGTCGGTAAAACATTTGTTCTCAAATGAAACCGAATACTCACCTATCAGGATGTCATTGATTATATAATGTCCCTCCGGGTCTGAATATGTACTGAGCAGATTATCTCCAATAGTCACTAATACACTATCGACCGGATCGTCAGTGGCAAGGTCTGAGATTGTACCCTCAATCGATCCAAACAGATGAACGACGTCAGTAGTAAACAGAATTGCGAGGCCATCATCGAAATCCCCTAAATCAACCGCGCCGGGCGATGGTTCGCGCCAGTAATAATACTGAATGCCATCTGTCTGTGTACCATCTTCTATCCCCGTTGTCCACCACCAGGTATCAGAGAAACCGACACCGGTATGTTCAATTGGACCATATTGGAATAAAATGTCATTATCACCGGAATAGGTTAACCTTTCTTCGCGCTGATCGAATATTATTATCTCAAAAGTACAGGATGCATTACTGTAAAAATCATCCACTCGATACCATTCTATTACAAAGCGATAATTGTCCTCATCGTAATAGGCGAAGATTCCGGAGATATTACCGAATGTTCGCTCATCCCAATACGGGGCAAGCATGTAATATGGTCCTAAAGGCGCCGGTATAGGCCAATTTTTCATTGCCCCGTAATATTGACCCTGGCTTCCCAATGCCGCCCATCCATTAGTACTGACTGTAATGCTGTCAAATGTCTCGCCATAAAATTGCACCTGGAATGGAAGCGCTATTACGATACACTCATCCTGGTCATCTCCCCGGTCATCAAGATCAAGCTCTGTTCCATCAAAATCATTATTATCATCATCCGGGTTTACTTCAACCCAGTCGAATTCGGGATATCTCTGGTAATCGGAATCAGTGTTGTCCAACGCATAATATCCATATCGATCCGGACCGGATGGATCAGTAGAACTTCTACTGCCAAGCGGGATAGAAAATATTACCGTATCGACTTGACCAATCTCTGAAGTAACAACCATTTGTGCCGAGCATATAAATCCGTTGAACGATTCCTCATGAGCGCTGATGGTAAATTGAGCAGTACCCATAGCATCAATAGACATTGCGGGAAAATCCCCGGTAGGATCAGTAGCTTCTCCGTATGGATGAATCAGGTTGAGATATCCCTCAGAAATAGCAGCATTACTTCCACCAATGTTTTTAAGCTGGATTGAGATTTCGGCGGTCTCGCCGGGTTCCAAATCCTCATTATCAGTTACTTGGACAAAAATATATTCCGGCGCAAACACTTGAAAAGAAAATCCATCCTCGTAAGTCCCTTCGTCCGAATCAAATTCAAGTTCCAGGTTCATATTCCAATCATTTTGAGCCTCAGGTGCAATCTCCAAAAGAATCAATTCCGCACCCGTGGTTTCCTCTCCGGAATCAAGCTCATCAACAGTAATTTCACCATCAATCTCATCAATCCAATCATCGTCACTCTCAGCGGTTATGGCGATATTGCTCTGAGTATTGTTTCCGAAATTATGTACGGTGAATGAAATTCCGATAGTTTCCCCTGCTTCAGCAACTCCATTGTCGTTCCCCTCTGTGCCATTTTGACCGTCATCAACAATGACTGCTTCAACATATCCGACTCTTTCATTGGGAGATAAGACTTCAACCTCAATCCTATTTGGATGGAAGTTCTGTTTTGTCACGGTGAGCATTGCATCACCCGGATGACGGACAGGAATATTCAATATCACAGTACCGTCATGCCCTGAGAGTCCACGTGCGATTACCTCCTCATCATCATCAACTTTATAAAATGTTACCCATGCTCCTTCAACCGGCTCATCATCTTCATCCGTTACTTCTACCGAATATGTATTAGCTCCTACTGATACTATTTCGGAAGCATCTACATTCAGTTCTGCCGGTATTGCAGTCCATAGCCATACCAGGGGATCTCCTATCAGGTTGATCTTCTCACAAAACAACCTGGCATAATCCAGCCTGGTTCTGTACGCATTCAGAAGATTATCCTGCGCTCCAAAAATCATCTGTCCCAGTTCGGGTAAATGCAGCCTGAGAGCAGCGTAATGTGCTCCCCCCACAAGGGCGTTATTCAAGCCGGTATTCGACCCACCTGCCAGTCCGAGTGCGCCTATCGCTCCCCTCGGGCTATTAACTGTCCCAACCCTCACATAAGCTTCACTGATACTTTCACCCAGATGCCAATCACCGGTCCTGCATGTAATATCTGTTGCGGCAAAAAGCATATTATTATTAGTAAGATTATGTATTTGCGCCGCACTTAGACCATAAGCCTGGGCAGTACGGCAATGATAATAACTTACACCGTCATTCAAGTTGTTAATAGTATTTGAACGAGCTGGTTCAATTGAATACCCTACCTCCGTACCTACAGTATCATAACCGATGTCATATAACTCCTGCTCGACGTAGTACGCTGTATTTGCAGTTGATACACCTGAATATGATGTAACGGCAAGGCAGGCTCCATTCAGATACCAATCGGTGTCCTCCATGTATGGATCACGCTCATATGACAACACTTTTGCCACATACTTGTTGACATCAAGCACATTCATTACACTGATTCGTCCAACAATTACATCCTGGAACTGATCCTCAGGATTCATCAACGAATAATAATAATCACCAACATTCCCATCGGCATCAGGAATGGGTTTGATTCCCACCGGCACAGAAAAGATGCCTTCATTATCACCGATAATTACTACAAAATCAAACTTTGTTTCCGATTCATTGTAACGAACGCGCAATTCATTTTGAATTTGAGGTGGATTAAACTGTACATCTGAATCGGTGAGGAATTCCAACTCCCAGCCTTTCTGGAGTTTCCATTCAATCCAGGGCTCAAGCGCATCAAAAAGCAGTTCATCATCTCGCATTATTACCTGGACGCCACCTCGATAAAGGGTATAATCATTCAACTCATTTTCGTCCCAATCCAGGAACCGGCGGTACCAGGGAAGAAAAGTCCTGCTGATTGCTGTTGGATATTGAGTATTCGCATTGGGGTCATCTGTAAACTCGTAAGCAATATCAACTTCAATGCGGCTGTAAACCCTCACTTCACGACGAGCTGTATTTACCTGTACCGGATATGTTAAAAGGTTGGAAACACGAAAATCACGGTAGTAGGAAGGATTTGACACTTCAGCAATTTTCCTTGGGAACCATGAATCTTCCGGTGATTTCATCCTGCCAAGTTCTTCCAGAGTAGTACCGCCGAGCCAAGCTGCATAATCAACATCATCAAGGGTCTCAAATTCTACATCTATGACTTCAACCCGGGCGATTTTCCCTGGAGGAAGACGGAAGGATCGATTTATCACGGGCACAAATGGAAGCCCGTTTTCTTCAATAAATCCACATAACAGATCATATTCTGCTGTTGTGACCTGCTCATTGATTGAACCTGCTACACTCCATTTCGGAGCTGCAATACCTAAGGACAGGCGCATACTATTGGCGGTAATAACCCTGTCTGAAACTTGCATTGGCAGGTATTGATCAACAGATAGATTTCGTCCCAGGACACAGGCAGATATGATAAATGTAAAAATAACAACAATAAACCGGAGAATACTTTTCATGATGCCTCAAAGTACTTTTTTATCTAAAAGTGTTAAAAACAATCTTAATTATCAAGGATTTTCTCAGAATCAGGAATGTTTATTTCAGGAGTACAATTTTCCTCGTTTCGTTCAACGGACCTGCTTCAAAGCTGAGGAAATACATCCCGCTCGCCATACCTGATCCGTCGAAGGGCAGCGCATATCTTCCAGCCGTCATTGACAAATCAGCCAGCTCCGCGACTTCCTGACCGAGAAGGTTATATATCTTCATCCTGACTATCGCTGTCTCTTTTAAAGCAAACCGGACGGTCAACGTTTGGTTGAAAGGATTTGGGTAAGCGCCGTCGAAAGACCAATCGAGTGGTAGCTCGACATCAGGATCATTGATTTCGTCAGTAGTGTCGGGCAGCGTCATTGTTATTGAGATGTAATTGTTTTCATCCTCACAGGCGTTATTATCGAATCCCACGAAGATGGAATAGGAACCGGTAGGCAGACCGGTTGACCTTAAGAGAAATTCAATTATGTTTTCTTCACCGCCATTCACTGTTCCATCTGGATTATTAATCGAGAAAAATGTGTCGTTGTCATCATAATACCATACCTGAACATAGCTCTCTTCGGTTTGATTTATAACAGCGGAGAATACATGAACGAGTGGATTCCAGGTGCTCGAAAAATCAACTCCGGATATTCCCCATCTTCCCGCGATGTATGGAACAGTATGAACGAGATTGGATTCACCGGATTCAGGATTCATCCTAACCACCTGAATATCGTCGCGAGATGTCAGTTGTGAGAATAGATAAAGATTTCTGCCGGACTCATCATTAGGATTCCATGCTGCACCGCGTGGGATGAATTCTCTTTCATATTGATAAACAACCTCACCGTTTCGGTCGATACCATAAATATCACTATTATAATCTCCCATCCAGAAAAGGTCATTCACGGGATCCCATTCAAGGAAATGAGCAGCATCCAGAGGGGCATCCCAGTAATCTGCAACGAAAATGGATTCCCTTTGAAATTCCATCTGGTAGATTACTTCATCATCTACACCATATAAGTATTCCCCGTCCCAGGCTAATCCGCGCATACCCTCTGCGCTTCTTTGTCCAAATAGAACAGGCTGGTTATACGTTGTCAATAGTTCCCTGCCCTGATTATCATATTTATATATTTTGTTCGGTCCGGTTGGATCCATATTATCAGACCCGCTTATGAAATAATTTCTGCCGATAAAAACGATTCCAAAGTAGCGAGATTCATCCGGGCTAAGATCAAAAGCGTAGAGGTTATTCCAGGGTTCAGTGGTTGGGTCGGGACGTACACAAGGATCGTCAATGAAAACTTCGGTGGCATACTCAAGCAAACCGTTGCCATTATTACTTAACGTAATTTCTAATGTTTCTTCGGTATCCTGGGCAAGTTCAAAGTCGATATCAGTAGGATCCAGCGCTATTTCCGGATGACGCATAGCAAAATCTACCACGGTGGTTTGATCTTCTAATACTTCAATGTCTGTATTGGAAATAGGATTATAGCAGTCGATATCAATGAAAAGTTTCCAATGCCCGATTGGTTGCTCCTCAAAACGATAAAATCCTTCCTCATCGGTAACTGCAGAAAAGAGAGTGTCAGTAGTATAAGCCAGAATATCCTGCATCGGATCACCGGTTGCCAGGTCAGTGACTGTTCCTTCCAACGTTCCGGTAATAAAGGCGACATTGGCGGAAAAGAGAATAACCAGACCATCGTCAAAATCATCATTTTCAACAGCTCCAGGCGCTGGGATATTGTAATAATAATAGAGTAAACCGCCGTCCTGGTTGCCGTTCTCTATACCTGTCGTCCAGTACGGAACATCATACTGCATGCTGCCGGTGGATGGTCCTACATCGTCATATTGAAACAGGATGTCGGTGTCGCCGGAGTATGTGGGGCGTATTTGCTGGCTGTAAAATATCACTTCAAACCTGTTGTTATGCCCACCGGCTGTTACATCATACCATTCGACAATAAAGCGTCCATTCTGTTGATCATAATATGTGTAAACATTACCATCACCTGTCAGTCGCAGGTCATCCCAAAAAGCAGCAATCATATAGTTTGGACCATCGGGTGCAGGAATTGTCCAGTTTCGGGAATGAAACATATCTCCCTGGCTTCCCATCGCAATCCAGCCGTTAGTACAAATTGTTGCTGTATCAAATTCTTCGCCGTAATACTGAACGGTAAATGGCAGCTCGATAACAATGGATTCATCCTGATTCTCTGCTCCATCACTCAAGTCCAATTCATCGCCATCAAAATCGGGATCATCTGCATCAGGATTGATTTCTATCCACTCAAATGTTGGTACATAATCCTCGTAGCCGTCATCGGTGTTGTCGAATGCATAATAACCGTACTCATCCGGACCTGATGGATCAGTGGAACTCTTCTCCCCAAGTTGAAGGATAACTCCAACTGTATCGACCTGCCCCGACTCTGTTATCAGATTGAGACGCAGGTGAGCATAATATCCCGGGATAGTTTCCTCATGCAGCGAAATCTCAAATGTTCCGGAAGCAGATTCTTCGACATCCATAGCGTCAAAATCAGCTTCATCTTCCAGGACTTGAACAAACGCCTCGTTACTGAACAATATGCCTGTCGCAGCATCAGCGTTACTGTGTCCAACATTCCTCAATTCGATTGTAATCTCAACAGTTTCACCAGGTTCAAATTCATCGTCAGATGTTATATCCGCTACAACGAACTGGGGCGCTGCAACAGTAATCGGATAACTGTCTTCGTAGGTGCGAGCATCCGTTTCAGCCTCAATGTCCAAGTGCAGGATCCACTCATTTTGGGCTTCAGAAGCAATTGCGATCAGGATTAAACCTGTCCCGGTGGCGGTTTGCCCCGGGTTCAGTGATCCAAAGGTTACACTACCAGTAATGTCATCAATCCATTCTTCATCTGAAGAACAGGAAAATTCTATATTTGTTTCCCGGGCATTACCATAATTCCTTGCCTGGATTTGAAGACCGACAGTTTCCCCTGCCTCCGGGATGCCATTATCATTTCCGACAGTTCCGTTTTCACCGTCATCGATAATTGTAATATCCGTAAATCCTACACGGGCGTTGGGGGAGACTACCTCGACTTCGATCTGGGTAGGAGCGAAATGTTGCTTGCTGACTGTTAACATTCCGTTACCTGCAAAACGAACCGGAACGCCAAGCGAAACAAATCCTTCCTCATTGGAAATGCCCCTGACGATTATTTGTTCGTCGTCATCAACTTTATAAAATGTCACCCATGCGCCGGTTATGGGATTGCCGTCTTCGTCCTCAGCAGAAACCTCATAATTATTTGTACCAAGAATGATTTCATCTTCGGCAGTGACAGTTAGTTCTTGCGGAATCCCAGTCCAGACCCAGACCGTCGGATCACCCATCAGGTTGAAATATCGTGCCATGTAACGCCAACCGGTATTGTTGGCTGTTTCATAATTTTGCCATCCATTAAAAGTCGCAGTCAGCTTCATATCGCCTATAGTGAGCATTCTCAGGTCGAGCATTGCCCAGGCAGCGCCTGAGGACAGGACATGGTAATAGTCTGGTCCACCAACCGAGTAAGCCGTTCCCATACCACATATACCGCCCCTTGGCGAATTTGGTGTTCCGGCACGCATATATGCTTCAGAGATGCCGGTCCCATGTGACCACGTTCCGGTTTGTTCGCCAACGTCAATAGTTACAGGAGTCATAAAAGCATTTGTAAGTCCCATGATCTGGTTAGCATTGATACCGGCGTTACAATATCCCAGACCGGCATATAAGCTTACTCCATCGTTGATCTTCCCTATTGCGTAGCCATTTCCCCGGGGACCACCATAGTCCCAGGAAGTATCGACTTGTGTATAACCGATATCCAGCATAGCGTGACGGATGTAACGCAGCATCAATCTTTTTGTAATTCCGCCAAAGCCGAAGCGAGAATTGTTTACCATCCCTCTCAGATACCAATCGGTATTATCCAGATCAGGATCACGTTCATAAGCAAATACCTTGTTGATATATGTGAGAAGTTGTGTTCTATTCTGAATTGAAATTCGGCCGAGACCGACTTCGGGCATTTGATCATTACCTGCCAGTAATGTATAGGGGTGGTCGCTTTGAGCGGAAGCGGGCATGACAGAGTAAGGTCCTGTATCATCACCGATAATTACCACATAATCAAATGGTGTCTCTGCTTCTTCGTAACGATCTTCCAACTCACTCTTAATCGCATTACTATTCCAGGCGACATCATCATCTGTGAGAAGCTGAATGTCCCAACCTCTCTGCAACTTCCACTCAAACCAGGGTTCCATTAATTCCACCAAGCCTTCATCGTCCCTCATTATCACCTGCACACCACCACGATAGAGAGTGTATTCATCCAGTTCGGAATCATCCCAGTCGAGGAACAGCCTGTAGAGGGGTAATTTGGCTTCGCTGATTCTGGTAGGATTTCGGTCCAGAGCGTTACGTTCGTCAATGCCTTCATAGTGAATTTTGATTTCGAGATTGTTGTAAACTCGAACTTCACGGCGTGCGGTATTCACTTGAACAGGATAGGTGACAAGGTTTGTAACTCTGAAATCACCGAAAATTGCGGGCTCACCAATGACCGCAATATTTTCCGGATACCATTTATCAACCGGGTTGCGATCTTTTATCATACCAGGCTGATCATCACCATATGTACAAATAGCATACTCAAGATCTGAATATGTTTCATATTCAGCATTTATTATTTCTATTGTCACACCACTTCGTGGAGGTAAACGAAACAATCTTCCTGCTACAGGAATTGGCGGAAATCCTTCTTCTTCAAGCATCTGTCCACCATAGACTTCTGCCAGTTCAACCGGTTCTCCTTCGGAGCCAACGGTACTCCAGACAACTTCGTTGAATCCCAATGTAAGGTTCAGCCCTTCATCGGTAATTGATCGCTCCTGAACGATTACCGGAAGAGTATGCTCAACTGACATGTCGTTTACTGCTGCGCCATAGCTTACAAATGCTGTTGTCATTACAGCGATACACACAAAAATAAAATGCTTCATGATGTATCCTGAATGTTGTGAAATATCTTGCTTATCTTGAATATCATTATATTCTGTTTCTTTAAAATCTATTTGAGAAGAACAATCTTTCTTGTTTCATGCAACGGACCTGCATTGAATTGCAGGAAGTAGATTCCGCTCGCCATCCCTGATCCGTCGAAGGGAAGCGCATATCTGCCAGCTGACATTGGCAAATCAGCCAGTTCTGCAACTTCCTGACCAAGCAGGTTGTAAATTTTCACCCTGACTATTACTGTTTCTAATAATGAAAACCGGACTGTCAATATCTGGTTGAAAGGATTTGGGTAAACGCCGTCGAAAGACCATTCGAGAGGTAGCTCGACATCAGGATCATTGATATCTTCTGTAGTGTCGGGAAGTGTCATTGTTATTGAAACAAAATTGTTCACATCCTCACAGGCGTTATTGTCGAATCCTACAAAGAATGAGTAAGAACCAAATGGGAGTCCGGTAGAGTTGGAGATGAATTCAATAATATTTTCTCCCCCTCCTTCTACTGTTCCGTCAGGGTTATTTATCGAGAAAAACGTATCATTGTCACTTAGATACCATACCTGCACATAGCTCTCTTCGGTTTGATTTATGACAGCGGAAAAAACATGAACAAGCGGGTTCCAGGTATTAGAGAAATCAACCCCGGATAATCCCCATCTTCCCGCGATGTATGGAATAGTATGAACGGTATCGCAATCACCGGTTTCAGGATTCATCCTTACTACATGAATATTGCTGCGAGATGAAAATTGTGAGAATAGATATAGATTTCGACCTAATTCATCTGCAGGATTCCATGCAGCGCCACGAGGAACGAACTCTCTCTCAAACCGTTGGGTAATATCTCCATTC
>Ga0208648_1001370_pt1 | contig 20148 bp, 16 predicted proteins | sample AntAceMetag02UKL_FD_184772 | JGI IMG/M metagenome (GOLD analysis project Ga0208648, IMG submission 184772) | Saline lake microbial communities from Ace Lake, Antarctica - Antarctic Ace Lake Metagenome 02UKL (SPAdes) (version 2) | ecosystem: Environmental > Aquatic > Non-marine Saline and...
CCGATGCCGGTGGCGCCGTAAGGGCCATACCCCTGTTGGGTCTCCACCAGGTGTGTATCGATGGTCTGACAATCTTCTATGGTTGCGATTTTATAGTCCAAGAGGTTGCCGTTCAACATGACACCGGTGGCCGGGTCATGGACAACTTCTTCAAACAGCGCTCTCCCCACACCCATATAGGTGCCGCCGTATTGCTGGCCTGCGCAGGATTCAGGACTGATCACCTTTCCCACGTCGTTGACGTTCACCACATGGGTTACCTCGATTTCCCCTGTCTCCGGATCGATTTCCACTTCCATAAAATGGACCTGCCGACAGAATTTGGGACGAAATCCGGCATAACAACCGATCTGGGCCTGGTAACTGTGTGCGAAGATCGGGACGCTAAAGGGGTGTCTCTCAGCCCCGTACAACTCATGAAATGACAGGGGGCCCGCCTCTGCAGAGGGGCCAACCAAGTCAGCCAGCGAGAGTTTCTGTGAGGGATCGGCCTTGACAAAGATAACGCTATCCTTGATATCCAGATCTTCCGGTTTCATATCCGGGAAAAGGGGCGGATACATTCCCCTTTGGGTCACCGCCCTCGGGCTTGTGGCCGCTTCCAGGATTTTGGCCTTGAGGAGTCTGGCGCAATGCCGGACGGCCCAACCATTAACACCGGTGTTTGTGGAGGAGTCAGGGCACATGGGAAAGAAACCGGTGTCCGTGTGGGGTCGATAAAACAGATCTTCCATGCGCATCCCTAGTTCATTGGCGGCAATCTGGCAATAACCGGTCTCGGCGTTCACACCGTTGTCACACCGCATTCCCAGGATGCTTACGGTGCCGTCATTTCGCTCCAGCCTCATGGCGATCTCGCCGGAACCGCAGGAATCATCCCACTCATGGTTCCAAGTGAACCCGATACCATGCATCTTCCCGTTGGGAAGTTTTCCGGCTCCGGGTGGATGCCATTTGTCTTCCCAGCCTACGGCGGCTTTCCCTTTCTCCAGGCACTCTTTGAGGCTGTCCCTCGGTGTAAAATCCGCTTCCTCCTTGCGCTCGGTGAGCCATTCCATATCGTGCCCTTTGGCCCCGTCGTTCTTGATGGCTACATCGATGGGATCCATTCCCAGTTCTGCGGCCACACGATCCATCACGAGGGTAAAGGCCATGGTGTTGGGGAGGTGTTCGCATCGCACAGCGGTGTTGGGCCCCTTGTTGACCTTAATGACCATTCTGGGCGCATTAAGATTGGGGATTTGGGTATTGTCCTCAAAGTGGGTGCCTGGCCCGAACCCTTCCCACTGGGGATTGGCAAAGTGGCCCTTGGCCTCCACAGCAAGAATCCTTCCATCATTGTTGAAACCCACTTTGAAGTAGTAGTCCCCCTCATCCATGGATCCGCCGTAAAAGTCTCCTCGCCGGTCAAATACGTACTTCACCGGATGTCCGGTTCGTTTGGCCATCACCGCGGCACAATACATGGGGCCCTGGTTCCAGTAGAACTGGGTCCAGCCTCCAAAGGTGGCACCTTGATAGAGCATATGCATTTCGATCCGGTTCATGGGGATGTGTTCGAACCACGAGGAAATGGCCCGTTTGTTTTCATGGGGCCGTTGATGCTTGAGCCAGAATTCCGGATAGTCGCCGTTCCAACGGACCACGCCACAGGGTCTTTCCGGAGAGACATAGGTATGTAGCCGCCGGGTGGCCTTGAATTCCAACACCCTGTCCGCTTCTTTAAAGCCCTTCTCCACGTCCCCATGCCCTTCCACGTGCTCCACCTCCAGATTTCCATCGGGAAAATCCTCGGGATGGGCCAGGGGCGCGTCAGGTTTCAATGCCTCTTCCACATTCAAAAGAAAGGGGCGTTGCTCCCACTTCACCTGGATCAGTCTGAGGGCCTCATCGGCGATATGCTCGGTGTCCGCAACCACGGCAGCCCCTGTGGGCTCTCCTTCGAAATGGGCGACCTTTGGAATGGGGGCTATGGCCGTGGGGCCGTGCCCTCCCAGATCGGCCACATCCGGCAGTTCAGGGTCGTCGTATCTCAGGATGCCCCGTACGCCGGGCAGCGCCTCCGCTCTACTGGTATCCATATGCTTGATTTCCGCATGGGGATAGGGGGACGTCAGGAATTTCAGATAAAGCATTCCGGGTAACTGGACGTCCATGGTGTATTCGGCCCTTCCGCTTGCCTTTTCCGTGCCGTCCAGCCGCCGAATATCCTTTTTGCCAATTTGATCGAAATCTTTAAGAGGGTATTTGTCAAACCCGACATTATCCTCCATTTCAATCATCCGGTCGTATTCTGTTTGTACGCTCATCCTATTTTGCTCCTTCCTTGTGTCCCAGTTTCTCGGCGGCCTCCATGATGGCCTTTGGATGCTGCGGGTAAGTCCCGCACCGGCAGAGGTTGCCGCCCAGGGCCTCCCTGATCTCTTCCTCTTTCGGGTCGGGATTGCGGTCCAGCAAGGCCTTGGCCGTGGTGATGAAGCCGGGGGTACAGTAGCCGCACTGCATGGCGTGATGCTTCACATAGGCCTCCACGAGCGGGTGTCCGGCATCGGCAATTCCCTCCGCCGTCTCGATGGTGTTCCCATCGCACTCGATGGCCAGGGTCATGCAGGAAAGGATCGGCCTTTCGTTCATGATCACCGTGCATGATCCGCAGGCCCCCCGGTCGCAGAACATCTTGGGGGAGGTAAGCCCCAGCTTGTCGTGGATCAGGTAGTTCAGGGTCCACTCCGGTTGCACCTGGATCTGGTATTCGTCCCCGTTGATGGTCAACCGGATCATCCCCTCCGGCATAGGCGCCGGCTCGCCAGCGTGTGCTGTCAGGGCATGATTTTTCAGGTCCTCAAATGCCTCAAATTTCGTGCTGCAATAGGGACACAGATATTTGCTCGTTTGCTCTTCCATTTTTTACGACCTCCTTGCTTGATACTGGATGCTTGATGCTTAATGCTGGTTGGGGCAAAACGGAAATTCCGCCTTCAGTATCATCAGTCAGAAAGCTCTTCCATGTTTTTTGTCAAAACAGAAGAAAACCCCTTATTCCCTTCACTTAACGTAAGGATCTTCCACAAGAAACCAGTATCCAGAAACCAGTATCCAGCATCCAGACTTAACCGTTTACGGTCTTGAGACTCCTTAAAAAGACCGACTGGCTGATGCGGTTTTCATAGTCTTTCTTGAAATATTTGAGGGAGTCCAGCACCGGCACAGGGGCCGTCTGCCCCAGACCGCACAGGGAGGAGAGCATCATGGTCCGGCTCAGTTCCTCCAGCACGGGGATGTCTTCCTCTACCCCTTCACCCCTATTGAGTCGCCCCAGAATCTCCACCATCACCTCGGTCCCCTCCCGGCAGGGGGTGCACTTGCCGCAGGACTCCTCGTTCAGAAATTCCATGGTCCGGTACACAAAATCCACCACGTCCCTGCTTTCATTAAATACCATCACCGCACCCGAACCCAGCACCGTTTCATAGGACAGAGGCGTTTGGAGCATTTCGCCAGGGATGATGGCACCGGTGGATCCCCCCACCTGCACCCATCCAACGTCCTCGGCACCGGCCAGGTCCACCACCAGTTCCCGGAGGTCGCACCCAAGCTCCATCTCGTAGACCCCGGGCCTTTCTACATCCCCGCTCACACAGAACAGCTTGGTCCCCTTGCTCTGCTCCGTGCCCAGGGCGGCGTACCCGGTGCCCCCCTTTAGAATGATGTGGGCAATGTTCACCAGGGTTTCCACGTTGTTGATGATGGTCGGCTTTTCAAAGAGACCGCTTTCGGGAGGGAAGGGCGGCCGGAATCTCGATTCCCCACGTTTGCCCTCTATGGAATTCATCAGGGCCGATTCCTCTCCGCAGATATAGGCCCCGGCACCTTCCCGGATCTCGATCTCAAGGTCCTTGAGGTATTCCCTCTCTTTGGCCTGTGAAACGGCCTTCAAGAGCCCTTCCAGGAGATAGCGGTATTCGGCACGAAGATAGATGTAGGCCTTTTTCGCACCGATGGCATAGGCCGAAATGGCCATCCCTTCCAACAGGGAGAAGGGGTCGTGCTGCAGGATATAGCGGTCCTTGAACGTCCCCACCTCCCCCTCGTCGGCGTTACAGATGAGGTACTTTTCATCCCCGGGGGATTTCCGGGCCAGTTCCCATTTGGCCCCGCAGGGAAATCCGGCCCCCCCGCGGCCCCGAAGTCCCGAGGCTTTGACCTCGGCGATCACCGCATCGGGCGACATCCCAAGGGTCTTTTCCAGGGCCTTGAACCCGCCCTGTCCCTCGTAGCTCTGGATATCTCCGGGGTCGATCTTCCCACAGTTTTTCAGTAAAATCCTTTTCTCCGGCACGGCATTGTCCTCCAGATTATCAGTCGTATGATTTTAGTATCTCCACCATCTTCTCGGGCGTCAGATCGCCATACACTTCATCATCTACCAGCATGGCAGGGGCCTGGTCGCAGGCCCCAATGCAGTTGGTCAGTTCAAAAGTAAACCGGCCATCAGCGGTCGTTTCTCCCGGACTAATACCCAACTCCTTTTCAATGGCCGCGGCCATCATCACTCCGTCTTGAAGAAAGCAGGGCACACTCTTGCAGATGCGGATCACATGCCGGCCCAGCGGCTTGGTGGACAGAAAAGAATAGAAGGTGGTCACCCCGTAGACATCCCCTATGGGCAACTGCAGGGTTTGGGCAATACCGGCCATGGCCCCTTCAGATACATGTCCGCCTTTTTCCTGTTCCTCCTTGATCATGTTCAGCAGTTCATTCCTCTCCATATCAACACACCCCCTTATCCGGTTTGGTCAATGCACTGGTCGGGCAGTAGTCGATGCAGATGCCGCAGTCCCGGCATTCCTCCTTGTCCAGGGGAACGTCACAATCCACTACCACCTTGGACCGGAACCCCCGGTAGGCCATGCTGAAAACATTCTTCTTGGCGATCTCGGTGCAGGCCCTGACACAACGCCTGCACAGAATGCACCGGCCCATGTCCCTTTGCACATAGGGGCTTATCTCCTCTATGGGATAGGCACGTCGCTGCCTCACCTGAAATCTGGGTGGGCCTACCTCTAACTCCGCTGCAAGGTTGTGCAGCTCACAGTCTTTGGCGCATTCATCGGTCACGCACGGCCCTGTGTGACCGGCTAACAGAAGCTCCACCACCGTTTTCCTGGCCGCTAGAACCTTGGGTGATCGGGTTTGAATCACCATCCCTTCAGTAATAGGCGTGTGGCAGGAGGCCACCAGCCTTGGCGTCCCTTCAACCTCCACCACACAGATCCGGCAGTTGCCATCCGGCGTCAAATCCGGACTGTGACAGAGCGTCGGGATGTTAATGCCAGCTTCACTGGCAGCCTCAAGGATCGTCATTGCTTCAGGACCGCTCACCTTTTCATCGTCGATCACTACGTTTATATCAGCCATCTTTTCCACCTATTTAAGGATTGTCAAATCAAAAAAATCCATTAATGTCCATGCCTTCCGGAGAGTATGGATCTTGGTTAAGATCACAGCTTTAGTATAATTTAGGAAGTGATATTTCAAAGTGTCGCAGCTCCTGTGACTATAATTCAAGCATTACTACTGCTTGAGTAACGCATTTTGCCAGTTTTCTTCAACAAACCTTAGGTGTATTAAGGCCTCATCAGAGCCCTTTTTCGGGTCATGCTGCTTAACCGCCTCAAGTATGTTTTTATGCTGCTGGAATAATTTTTTCCGTTTGTCTTTTTTTCTAAAAACGCCACCCCAGGCAATACGGAGTTCCGCCTGCAAGAGGTCATGAATCGTGTTCATGATATGGGCATAGGCCTGGTTATGGGTTGCCTGAACCAAAGCAGCATGGAATTCGAGATCAGCCTTTGCCCCCAATCGATTTTTTCTAAGATCCTCCTCCATCTCTTTCAAGATCTTTTCAATCACCTCGATTTCTTCACTGGTTGCCCGTTCAGCGGCCAAAGCGGCCGATCCTATTTCCAGGTATTTTCTGATTTCAAATACTTTCAAGATATTGGAAGGAGAGCTCTTGGTGAATGAAACTAATGGGTCGTGTATGGATCGGGTTGTTATCGGGCGTACGCAAGTTCGATTTCCCTGCTGAATCTCTAACAACCCCATACCTTGCAGGGTATTTAAGGCCTCCCTCAAGGAAACCCTACTTACGTTTAGTGAGTTGGCCAGTGCCCTTTCTGGTGGGAGAGCTTCACCCGGTTTCAGATTCCCCTTGAATATCAAGGCTTTGATCTGCTCCACGATCTCTTCAGAAATCCTTTTAGCCTTTATAGGTGTATATAACTCAACCATATCAGTTCATATAAGTCATCCGGTGGTCTTACCTCTGATCATCTTATAGAATTTTTTACAACAGGAAAATATAGATTGTCAATAGAAAAAACAGCATTTCTAATATTTTTTTAACATAGATCTTTTGATATTGTGCAAATTGAAAAGTCGATACCAAAGCAGAAACTCTGGCCCGGCGATAGTTGCCTGGGAACAACCAGGAATTGATTAATTAGCAAGGTGCCTAATCGTAAACTTCAAATTTTGGGCAAGTGACGTTAGGGCTGTCTGAAAACTATCTGGGCGTTGATCTCTGCGGGTCGAAGGATGAATCAAAGAGAAGATTCAAATGCTGCGGTGATATAATCATTTGTTTTAACTTGAATATTAAAGACTTTTGCGTTTGTTGCGATTTACAAAAGCTTCTCATTATTTAGAAAATGGGGTCCGCCAGTTAGGATGGCGATTCTGGTTGGAAAGGCGATGACAAAATGGCAACTCGGCGGAATGGCGTAGCGTCCGAAGGAAGACCCCGAGATTCGGCTTTCTAATTTATTATGTGTGAAATTGAAGGGAATAAACTCGATAATGAGGATTGGAACATAAACATGCTCTCGTTGTACTGCTTGAGAGACAGGTTTTTCTTTGAATATATCAAAATAGTACTTGACAAGAAAATAAAGTTGGATATAAGAGGTGGTATAGTCATTAGTCCCTTGCTTCATTTTTGGTGATTTGGGCTATAGGGATGCTATCCAAATGGCAGACTGAATAGTGCTGCTAATAATGCTAATATATGGAAAGAAAGGAGGTGTTAACCAAAACAAACAACGTCTGGGGCCATGGATTAATAATTCTAACAAAATCGGAGGTTTTATCATGGGAAAAATCAGTTTGAAGGGCTTGTCAATCTTTTTGTTGCTCACGGTTCTTACCTTTTGTTTCTGTTTTGTTACGCCTGTTTTGGCCAAGCAAAAAGTTGTAGGTGTGGCCAATCAGTGGCTCGGAAACGACTGGAATTTTATCGCCGACAAGGCCATTGTAAATTATTTCGAGTCCAGGGGCTACAAGGTCATATCCACCAATGCCCAGGGAGCCACGAACCAGCAAAAGGCGGATGTGGAAAACTTCATACAAATGAAGGTCGACGGTATCATCATCAAGGGTGGAGAAGGCGGCGCATTTGTCGATGTGTCTAAGAAGGCATGGGACGCAAATATCCCCCTCATTGGCCAGCAGATGTTCCTGCCAGGCGCGGTCTGCACGGTTATGTCGGACAGTTGGGAAGGGAATGTTAATATGGGCGTCTGGATGGTCAACCAAATGCACGGTGAGGGAAAATACATTATCTTGGACGCAGCGGGTTGGCACTCACTGGTGGTTCGAAGAGATTCCGGAGAGCTTGTTTTGAAAAATTTCCCTGAGATCAAAAGAATTGCCGACGTTTATGAGGTTGACACCTCAGACGCCATCAATAATTCCTATGACATTGTTAAGGCAACTCTGCGTTCCCATCCAGACCTAAAAGGCGTACTCTGCACCTGGGGGCAGCCTGCCGTGGGGGCGATCAAGGCCATTAAAGACATGAAAAAGGAGAAACAGGTCGTCGTCGTCTGCACTGATGCCGATCGCCCGGTCCTTGCGGAAATGGCCAAACCGGATGCCCCCAGAACAGCCCTTCTCGGTCTCGTCCCTAAAGACCAGGGAGAATATGCAGCGGAAGTTCTTGAAAAGGCGATGAAATTCAAGACCGTTCAGGAGGCTAAGGCTGCCCTGCCTACCCTGTATCTTGTACCCTCGCATCTGATCACCAATACTGGATCAAGCAAATCCTTCAAGCAGAAAGTGCTTTTGGAACTGAATGACTCATGGGAGTTCTTCCACAAGGGGAAGAAGAGACCCTGGTAAAGGGAAAAAAGGACTTTTTTGAAAGTAGAAGATAGCACATCCCTGGCAGGCACCTTAAAAGGTGCTGCCGGGGATGCCCAAAAAACCCTTATTCATGCGGTGTGAAGGATGAAAATGGGTACTGCACGAAACGGCAGTGAGGATGTCGTTATTAAGGCAAGCCTCATTTCGAAATATTTTCCAGGTGTGATCGCCTTGGATAATGTGGACTTTGAAGTCAGAAAGGGCGAGACCCATGCTTTGGTAGGCGAAAACGGCGCTGGAAAATCCACCCTTATGAAGATTCTTTATAGGGAATACAGTGAAGATGCTGGCAGCCTCTATATCGACGGAAAAAATGCCAAGGGTATGGGCATCCCTCAGGTCAGGAACCTGGGCCTCAGTCTGATTCATCAGGACCTTAATCTGGTGCCCATTTTTACAGTGGCCCACAATGTCTGCATGGGCCTGGAGCCAGTTAACAAACTGGGATTCATTGATTGGAAGGAATTGAAGCAAAAGGCGGCCCCCTATCTGAGGGAAATATCTTCCGATATCGACCTCGACGCAAAGGTTGAAGAACTAAGCACTTCCCAGCAGCAGCTCGTCACGGTTGCACGGGCCTTGGTGGCACACCCCAGATTTCTCATTCTGGATGAACCCACTGCACGCTTGGATCAGAAATCCACAGAGGTCCTTTTCGATTTTCTCGACAGGTGCAAAGAGAAAGGGATCACCATCATCTATATTTCCCATCGATTGGAAGAAATATACCGGATCTGCGACCGGATTACCGTCTTGCGGGATGGAGAAAAGATCCTGACAGTGCCCGTGCAGGAACTGACCCAGACCGAACTGGTCAAACAAATGGTGGGAAGGGAACTCAAGCAACAGGTCCCTAAGGAAGAATCTTCTATCGGCGAAGTCGTCCTTTCGGTCAGGAACCTCAACCCGGTGGCGAAGGCAAAGGACATCTCATTTGATCTCCGCTCTGGAGAAATTCTCGGCATTGTGGGAAGCATCGGCGCGGGAAAAAGTGAGGTAGCAAGGGCCATTTTTGGCGCGGATCGAAAGAAATCCGGAGTCATCAGGATGCAAGGCGAGGAGCTGAAAATTAGGGACCCCAGGGATGCCATCGACGCCGGCATCGCATTGGTTCCTGAAGAGAGAAGAAAGCAGGGGCTGGTGACAACCGAATCCATACGAAAGAACATGACCCTCGCATCCTTAAGGAAAAAATTCTGTGCCGGTGGGTTTTGGATCAAACAACGCAAGGAAAAGGAGGCGGTGGAGAAATCCATTAAGGATTTCAGATTGGCCACCCCCAGCGCGGAACAGGAAGCCCGGCTCCTGAGCGGCGGTACGCAACAAAAGGTGGTCATCGGAAAATGGCTCCTGAGCGACTCAAAGATCTATATGTTCGACGAACCTACCAAAGGCATTGATGTGGGGGGGAAACACGACATCTACAAGATGATTGTGGATCTTGCCAAAGAAGGCGCCGGAGTGATCTTTATTTCTAACGAACTTGATGAAGTCCTGGCGTTTTGCGACAGGACCCTGGTCATATTCGATGGTCGCTTGGTCAAGGAAGTGATCAATAAAGACACGACCAAGGATGAATTGCTATTTTATGTAATGGGCGGAAAAGACAATGAGTCAAAAAACGGATAACTGGAACAAGTTCATCGCAAATTACGGTCTGCTCCTCGCATTCCTCTTGGCGATTATCGTCTTCTCCCTTTGGTCCGAGAATTTTCTCAGATGGGGCAATGTTCAGAATATTTTAATTCAGACCACATCCTTAGGGGTGTGCGCCTTTGGGCTGACCCTGATCATGATGATGGGAGAAATTGACCTCTCCTATGCCGGTTTGACGGGGATGATCGGAGCGGTGATGCTCAAAATGATCGTGGCGGGATATTCACCGGTTTCGGTTGTCTTAGTGTGCCTGATTATTGGAATGGCATCCGGGTTATGCATTGCAATACTCGTTGTGGGGTTAGGAATGTCCTCCTTCATGGTCACATTGGCTGCCTGGTTCATTTACATGGGTCTTGAACGCTACATCGGACACGGCGTGACCCACTGGATTTATAAATACGACGAAAACATTCTGCAAATCGTTCAAGGCCATGCGGGCCCTCTGCCCGTTCCCATCATCATCATGCTTGGCCTCTTTCTACTCTGCTGGCTCTTTCAAACCCGAACCCGAACAGGCCAATATATTCTGGCATTGGGAGAGAACCTTGAAGCTGTAAAAGAGGTGGGTTTGAAGACCAAGCTGCTAAAGGGGGGAACTTTTGTCGCGGGGGGCCTTATCTTCGGACTCACCGGATTGATTGAAACACTGAGAATCGGCGGATCCATGGTCTACTCGGGGCGATTTCTTCTGATCTATGCTCTGGGTGCTGTTTTTTTAGGTTCAGCGGCCTTCAAGGCGGGAAAGTATAATTTCCCTGGAACTCTCCTGGGGGCGCTTTTCTTTTATACCATCATCAATGGGTTGACCCTCAATATGGTCAAGTTCTATTACATACCACTGGTACAGGGGCTTTTTCTGATCCTTGCAGTGGCGATAACAACAGTCAAGAGGGGAGAAATTGAACAAGTCCAGTTCTAATAGGAAACAGATTCGTGCACTGGACAGAAAAGACGCCATTGCCTCTTTTCTTATCAGGTATGCTGTCTTCGTGTTTTTCTTTTTCGTTTATCTGACCATCGCCATTTATAAACCTGTTTTTCTGAGTCCGGCCAACCTGGCAGATATACTGCTGACTTCAAGCCTCGTCTCTTTTGCCTCTTTCGGTCTGAGCATTGTCTTTGCAGTCGGAGGGGTGGACCTCTCTTTTCCTAATATTGCCGGTTACGGCGCCATGCTGTCCACCTATCTCATGATAGAGGTAGGGTATCCAGTATGGGTGGGCATCGTGGCCGGGATTTCAGTAGGGTTGCTCATTGGAGCCTTCAATGGGTTAATGGTCACCCGTTTATATATCAATTCCTTTATCGCGACCCTTGGCACATTATTTCTCCTGAGAGGCTTTCTATATTGGTTGTCAGGAGGTCAATCCATGCAGATTCTACCTCAGGAATTTGAGTATCTCGGTAGAGGGACCCTTTTGAATATCCGGATGCCTGTTTACTTTATGGCGGGTACTTTTATTCTCTGCCACCTGTTCATGGAAAAGACGCGATGGGGCCGCCAGATCACCCTCGTAGGTGGCAACATCGAAGCCGCCAGACTTTCGGGTGTAAATATCAGGATGATCACACTGCTTGCCTTTATGATATGCGGCCTGCTAAGTCCCCTGAGTGGTATGCTCCAGGCGGCCAGCGCATCCGCAGCAGCCGTCGATATCGGAGACCGGTTCATGGTTCCCGCCTTTGCAGCAGCCATGATGGGTACAGTGATCTTTCAGGGAAAGAATGTTATTTTGGGGACTCTTTTCGGTGTTATTTTTGTGGAAAGTCTGAATAATGCTGCGTTTATCCTGGGCGTGAGTCCTGAAATCCGAAGAGTTGTTCCGGGAATAGTCTTGCTGGCTACAATTGCCTTCAATTATTACGCGAAAAGGGCTCTTTCAGAAATGCGTGTTCATGCATATTAAAAATTTGGGAGGATGAAAATCTTGACTAAAACACCATGGAAAACAGACAATTGGTTTGTCAGCCCCTGGAACTACCTCGATGAGGTCAAAAAAGATTTTATTATCCCTGAGAAGGTAAAGATCCATGATGTTACCCTTCGGGACGGAGAACAACAGGCGGGGATTATCTTTACCAAGGATGACAAAATCCGGATTGCCGAGAAGCTTTCAGAGGTGGGCATCCATCGTATCGAAACCGGGATGCCTGCTGTATCGCCGCGGGATGAGGAGGCGATCCGGGAAATCGTTAAAAGGGGTTTGGAATCTGAAATCTTCTGCTTTTGCAGGTGCATGGTGCAGGATGTGCAGCTCGCGGCGGACTGTGGCGTAGACGGTATCGTCATCGAAATCCCTTCCAGCAAGCACCTCCTTGAGAAAGGGTACAAGTGGCCCATGGAAAAGGCAATAGAACTCTCCATCAAGGCCACGGCATTTGCCAGGGAGCAGGGTCTTTACACGGTGTTTTTCACCATTGACGCCACGAGATCCGACATGAACTGGCTACTCAATCTGGTGGAAAAGGTGGCCGACGAGGGCCATATGGATGCGTTTACCCTGGTGGACACCTTTGGCGTCCTCAATCCCCAGGCCGCAACCTACTTTACAAAAAAGGTGAAGGAGAGGATATCCAAGCCCCTGGAGATCCACTTTCATTCCGACTTTGGTCTGGGCGTGGCTAATACCATCAATGCCCTTATAGCGGGTGGAGAAGTGATCCATACTACGGTCCTCGGTATCGGGGAGCGTGCGGGTAATACGCCCATGGAAGAGACGGTCATGGCCCTCCTGACCATGTACGGGATCGATGTGGGGATTGATTTTTCCAAAATGAATGAGCTTTCGCAGTTGGTCCGTGAGCTTTCCGGAACCGAGGTTCCCTCCTCCAGGCCCTTCATTGGGGATGGTGCCTACAGTATTGAATCCGGGATCGTCACCGGATGGTTTCGAAACGCATACGACGATCAACCCACCATCTTGTATCCGGTGAATCCGGCCTTCGTGGGTCGTGAAGCCCCGAAAATTCTCATGGGGAAAAAGAGCGGGCTGGATAATATCTGGGTATGGTGTGACAAATTAGGGCTGGAACTGGACGAAGATGAAGCCCTCGAGGTCCTTGCAGAGGTGAAGCTCAGATCTCACGATTTAAAAAGAGTCCTCAGCGAAGGGGAGTTCATGGAGATTGCTGAGAAAGTGAGAGGCAATGGTTGAGCCGTAACCAGGGTGTCAAGAATCGGCTGGGTATCCCCACCAGGGACATAAAGAACACGACGAGATTCGATTTCTTTGAATGCTTCGTGTTCTTTGTTGTTTTGGGAGAATGACCGGGTTTGCCCCCTTTAACAGGCTGGTATGTGCATACTTATTGGACAAAGGGGAATGATTGAGCTATGTGCACAATCTTTGTGAGGAAAAAATGAACCGTTGAGTTCGGATGTCTGGGTCGTCTGCCCGGTGGGATACCCATCTTCGTGGCTGGCACCGGCATATTGGAGTGAATCATGGACACAACGATCAAACAAGCCCTAAGGGAGATTGTGGATGCGGAGAATTTTACAGACTCCCTGATCGACCTCATCGCCTACTCAAAAGATGCTTCAGAGCATCGACACAGACCTGATGCAGCCGTGTGGCCGGTCAATACCGAACAAATCTCAGCTATCATGAAACTGGCAAACCGAGAAATGTTTCCGGTCGTTCCAAGGGGGGCCGGGACTTCTCTGGCTGGGTTGGCTGTACCGGAAAAGGGCGGCCTCATCCTTGATCTGGGTCGTATGGACAAAATCATCGACATCAATATTGAAGACCGCCTGGCCGTGGTCCAGCCAGGGGTCGTCTACGCCGACCTGGACCGGGCGCTCTCCCCTCACGGGTTCTTTTTTCCACCAGACCCGGCAAGTGGCTCGGTCTGTACCTTAGGGGGTAACGTTGCTACAAATGCCGGCGGCATCAAGGGGGCTAAATACGGCACGACAAAGGACTATGTCCTTGCATTGGAGGTGGTCCTGCCGGATGGTCGAATCCTGCATACAGGCTCCAAGTGCATGAAGAGCGTTTCCGGTTATGATTTGACGCGACTCTTCGTTGGTTCCGAGGGGACCTTGGGGGTGGTCACCGAGATAATCTTCAAGATCAATCCCGTGCCACCGCTTGTTTCTACTTCGATGGCCAATTTTGAAACCTTGGAGGACGCCGGCCGGGCAGTGAGCGAAATTATGCACTCGGGCATTATTCCCAGCGCCCTGGAGGTGGTCGATCAACAGAGCCTGATAGCTATCAATCAAAACACCGATCTCAACCTGCCGGAGGTGGAAGCCATGCTGGTGGCCGAAACCGACGGCTACACCAGAGAAGAAACCGAGTTTCAAATGAAAAAGATTATTGAAATCTTCAAGAAAAACAATGCCACCACGACCCGGCAGGCTGACTCGAAGGAAGAGGTGGAAGCCCTGTGGACCGCTCGGAAATCGGCTTATGGAGTCTTGGCCCGCATCAACAATAACCTGATTGTAGAGGATTTGGCTGTGCCCATGTCTAAGGTCCCGGACATGCTATGGTCAATCTCCGAGCTTGCCAAGAAACATAATCTCCTAATTCCAACCGTTGGACATGCCGGCGACGGCAACCTCCATCCTGTGATCTGTTTCGACGGGACCAATCCTGATGAGGTCAAGCGAGTCGAAGAGACATCTGCCGAACTGTTTGAGAAGGTCATTGAACTGGGCGGGACCCTGACAGGTGAGCATGGAATCGGATTAGCCAAAATACCGTTCATGGGCTTAGAGCACGACCGGGTGAGTATGGATGTTATGCGTTCAATAAAGCAGGCTTTTGACCCTAATAACATTCTCAATCCCGGAAAGATGGGTCTGGAGGAATGAATGAAAGAGAAGTATAATTTTGAAACACAATTCCGCGATCAGGTTCTCAGGTGCTCAAGCTGCGGGTTTTGTAGGGCCGTCTGTCCGGTGTTCGGGATCACCAAACGCCCGGCACTTAATGCCCGGGGAAAGATGTTGATTCTCAAAGAGGTCATGGACGGAAACATTGAACTGAATGACGAACTGACAGAAACTCTATTCCAATGCACGACCTGCGCCAGCTGTACGGATCAGTGCCCTTCAGGCGTAGACCCACCGGAGATCATCAAAGAGGCGAGGAAAGACATGGTTCAAAGGGGAACCTGTCATCCGGCCTTTGAGGGGATGAACCGGGTTTTGCAGGAACATACCAATATCTACGGGGAAGACGAACCTGAGGATTTTGAAAGAGAGCGAAACAAAAAGGCGGAGTATGTTTTCTTTATCGGATGCGTGGGTTCCTATCGAGAAGACAGAGCCACCATGGCGACCCTAAGTATTCTGGATTATCTGAAGGTCGACTATACCCTCATCGATGAAGTCTGTTGCAGCGGCGCACTGGAAGACGTGGGATTCCAGATCAATCAAACACTTGCGCAGAAGAATATGGATCTCATTCTTGCCACAAGAGCCAGGACGGTGATTACCGGATGCCCCTACTGTTCAAGGACCTTCAATAACAAACCCCAATACAGCGCTCTGAAAGATGCAGGGGTGAAAATCATCCACGTGAGCCAGTTTCTGAAGGATTTTGATCTCGGCGTCAAAACGGACAAGGTGGTCACCTACCATGACCCGTGCGACCTGGGAAGACATTGCGGCATTTATGAAGAGCCGCGGCAGATCATTCGGAAGATCGCTCCAAATTTTGTGGAGCTGCGCCATAACCGGGCCAATGCCCTCTGTTGCGGAGCCGGGGGCGGCGTACGGGGGGCATTTGCCAAGAATTCCATTGCCATGGCACGCAGACGCCTTGAGGAAGTGGAAGAAGTCGGGGCGGAAGTGTTGCTGACAGAATGCAACTCCTGCGTACACAATCTCAATAACGCCAAACTGAGAGCACAGAAATTCAAGATCTTTACAACAACACAGTTCCTGAACCAGCTCCTTGAAGAAGCGGGATAGGAGTCTGATAGAGAATGGATCGGGAGGAGACTATATGGATTCTGGTACCGGCACTGAGTTAAAACTGCCCAAAATGCGGATGGTTCGGCAGCGGTTTGACAGTTCTCCTGCGGTGGATGTATTGGTTGAAATAGACCGGGAATGGTCCCGAGTCAAAGATCGTTTGGATCTATCCCCGGGTTCGAAGGTGGCCATAGGGGTGGGCAGTCGGGGAATCTCCAATCTGACCGTGGTTGTCCGGGCTATTGCGACCAGGCTGAAAGAGGCCGGTTATTATCCTTTTGTTACACCTGCCATGGGTTCACATGGCGGGGCCACGGCCGAGGGCCAGACAGAGGTGCTGCGTCTTCGAGGAATCACTGAAGAGAGTGTGGGGGTCCCGGTAAGGGCCACCATGGACGTAACACCCATGGGAGAGGTGAACGGCATCCCTTTATTCCTTGACCGGCTGGCCCACGAGGCTGATGGGATCGTGCTTATCAACAGGGTCAAACCCCACACCAACTTCATCGGTCCCACAGAGAGTGGTCTCATCAAGATGATGGCCATCGGTCTGGGCAACCAGATCGGAGCCGAACACTATCATCGCCTTTCGGTCGTTCGATCTCAATATGAGATCATCAGCTCCGCAGGCAAGGCATTGCTGGAAAAGAGCCCGGTGCTGTTTGGGGTTTGCCTGCTTGAAAATCACGCCCACGAAACGGCACAGATAAAGATGGCCCTTGCCCATGAAATCGAGTCCGTTGAAAGCGAGCTTCTCAAGACCGCACGAACGTGGTTGCCCACCCTCCCCGTTGATGAAATCGACCTGCTTATCATAGACGAAATGGGGAAAGACATTAGCGGTGAAGGGATTGATCCATGTGTGGTGGGACGTGATGTATGTGCTTACGGGGCAGAGCGCCCATGGCCGAAAATAACCCGGATTTTCGTCGGGGATTTGACAGATGGAAGTGAAGGCAGTGCGCTGGGCATCGGTCAGGCGGACTTTACAACAAAACGCCTGATAGACAAAATGGACTTTCAGGTGACTCTCGTGAACTGCCTGACGTCCTGCTGCCCTGAATCAGGAAAAATCCCCCTGACTTTCCCGACGGATCGGGAGGCCATCATTGCTGCACTGAAAACATTGCGGCCGTATAATCTGGAAGACATCCGGATCGTCCACATCAAAAACACCCTGGAATTAACGACCCTGATGGTATCGATGGGTTGCCTTGATTACCTTGAAAGGAAACCCGATCAAATCATTGGTGATGAAGACATGGAACTGGAATTTGACAGCTCCGGTGATCTGATTTCCCGGGTAGGCAACGTTAAAGGATAGACCGTATTTTAGTCCCGCCCTGCGGTATTGGACGTGTTCGTCGGCAATTCGGCAGATTGCGGGTTTAGATAAAAATTGAAGGATTGAATAAGAGGGAAGAATGGGAAATGAGCAAATTGTCAAAGAACTTGTAGAAAAGGCCTATGAATTGGGGTTTGAATACGAAAAGACCTATCGTGGGTGTTCCCAGTGTGCCATGGCAGCCATCTATGACACCTTGAACATGAACGACGATGGAGTGTTCAAGGCGGCCACGGGGTTTGCAGGGGGTGGCGGTCTGACCGGGATCAGTGTTTGCGGGGGATATGCGGCCGGTGTTTTGGCGATCGGCATGCTTCTGGGCCGGGAACGTTCGAATTTTGAAGATCCCGAGAGGATTCGGTTCAAGAATTTCACACTTGTGAGGAAATTTACCCAGGAATATACCCGCGAACTGGGGTCAATTATTTGCAGGGATATCCAGATGCTCAAATTCGGACGGCCTTATTACATTGCCGATGGGGATGACTTTGCCAAGTTCGAAGAGGCCGGTGGGCATCAAGACAAATGTACGGATGTGGTGGGCACGGCAGCCCGGGTTGCAGTGCAATTCATTTTGGACGAGGGACTGGTCACTTTACCACTATCCGGGCCTTTCAAATAGCCCTTAGCGATGCCTCTGTTCCCGAAGATCGATACGCCCTTGAGACCGCCTTTCCGGGAATAACGAAAACGGATGATTCTATGATCCGAACGAGATTTTCAATTGCCTAAAGGCGGCAGATGCCTATGGGCGGCGATTTGGATAGGTCGACCAAAAACAACACGTCAAAGCCCCCCTCACTTGAGCGGGGGCTTTTTGCGTCTAAAGCCACGGAGGCAGAGAACCCATCAAGGAAAGGCCGGCAGGATACTCTGAATTAGATCACGCTTTTCTCTTTTCGACATTACGACTGAGCAATGGCCTTTGAACTCAAGATCCGGCGAATGAGGAGCTCCATGCAGTAACGGGTATTCCGCGCGCTGAACATGGTGGCTTCACCAACATAATATCTGTCAAAAAGAAATTCTTTTGCCTTTTCAATTTTCTCTGGAGATTGGCAATTTTTGGCAACATAATCATAAACCCATTTGACCTCAGCCCTTGATTTATCAATAAAGCGCATAGCATCTTCCCCGGTATATGCTCCACAGTGACCCGGGCAGATCCAGGCAGGTTTCAATTCACTAAGGTATTCAAAAGTCTCCAAGAAATCATCGTAGTCCACATAGAAATTTGGCACGAATCTGTCAGGCGGTAAATAGAAACCGAGATAGTCCGAGCAGAAGAGAATCTTGTTTTCTGGCTGCCAAAGGGCTATCCCTCCCTTGCAGTGTCCCGGCGCATCTAATACTTCAAGTGGGTTCCCACTGAAATCCAAAATTTGGCCCGGTCTTATGGTTTCATTGACAAGACCCTCTAAAGAAATCTTGTGAGCGCCGGAACTATCTACAACGCCCAGTTTCACTAAGCGTCTCAGTATATCCAAATCGTCTCGCAAGAAAATCTGCCTGACATTTTCTTTGGCCAGTAGCCGTTCCGTCACCGGCCCTGTCTTCACTTTAAGCCAGGGCATCATTCTTTTTAGAGCCGGTGCACCGGTGATGTGATCAGCATGTGCGTGGGTCAGGAGCAGGTTCCGTATCCTTGAGGTATCCATGTCAAGAGACCTGATTTGACTTATGATCTGCCCGGCTGTTGAGGATATGCCAGATTCTATCAGTGTATGCGAATGCCTTCCCCGGATCAAGTATATTGAGAAGTAGTGATTTCCGAGAAGCATAACATTCTTGGTCAGCCTTTGCGGATATTTCATTTGGACCCCATTTTGTGTGATGAAAAAATACCGATATCACAGGATAGCCCATTATTTGCACAACCTGATGGATGTCAAGCTCTTTCGGCAGGCTTTCGATTGGTATTGCTGACGCCGTTCAATAGTGAGAAGCGAAATGGAGCGAGGGCAAAAGGATGAATCGGATTACTAAAAAACGCTTCAAGCACCGTAAGGACCTTATCTGCATACGAACGAAAGAGTTGACTATGAATATCCAAGGGCATATCATTTCGAAAAAATTGAGACTCCGGATCAGGAGGAATTCCACACGGACCCGACCGATGCTGTCCATTCTAATTTATGGCCGGGAAACGAAACAACCCCGGCCATTTGACAGGCTGTTTATATGCTACGCCGCAGGATATTGTATATTGCTGTTAGTTTTGTTTGCATTGGCGCAACGCTTTTTCTTGAATGGCGCACTACACCCTCTCCATCGACGAGAAGGATACACCTTGAGGCGTTTCGCTACGGGACCTCGCCAGCTATCATTAGGGCGAACCGCGGAGACCAGCTTATACTGACGTTTTCAACCCGCGACACAGGCCATAGTTTTTTTCTCCAAGATTACCGGATCGACGCAAAAATCACTCCTGCCAGCGAGACGGTTGAGGTTCGTGACCCATTGCAGCCCACCGAACCGCCTTCTTATGTCCGAGAAATAAATCTCAAAGCCGGTCTAACCGGTCTTTGGGGAAGCCTGGTATCGATTTCAAGGTTCCGATGCCATGTCTATTGCGGTCCAATGCATGGGTTCGAGCAGGGGGATTTGGTTGTTCGTCCCAACTGGCTGCTGGCAGGAAGCATGGGGCTTCTGTTGGCTATCGTCATCATAGGCTGGTTGCGGGTCAAAGGAGAAACGCATGAGATGAAAACCATTTCACAACCGCCCATAGATCTGAATAAACGATTTGTTCTGCTCGATAGGCTGCTCAAATGGAGGCCACTCCAATTTACCTGTACCCTTCCGCTGCTGGCCGGTCTTACGGTGATGGTACTGGCCGGTCTTTTCGGTACAAAAGTGGGCGGCCGCAATGTGGCGGTTATGCTCACCTGGATCGTGTGGATATCGATGCTCGTGCTTTTCCTGGTTCCTCTGGGGGGAAGGATTTGGTGCATGATTTGCCCTTTGCCGGTCCTGGGTGAATATCTGCAGCGAGGTGCGACTACCG
>Ga0208648_1001371_pt1 | contig 20135 bp, 13 predicted proteins | sample AntAceMetag02UKL_FD_184772 | JGI IMG/M metagenome (GOLD analysis project Ga0208648, IMG submission 184772) | Saline lake microbial communities from Ace Lake, Antarctica - Antarctic Ace Lake Metagenome 02UKL (SPAdes) (version 2) | ecosystem: Environmental > Aquatic > Non-marine Saline and...
ATATCAGCATCTTTACTCGAATTATGCATTATGTCTATCACATTCTCATTGACCTTCTTTATTATAACATCACATTTAGCTGAGATTCTTGATTCAGCAATCAAAGATTTAAGTTTTTCATTCATTGGATTTTGTTCATCCTCAGAAGAAACAATTGTTCTCAGGCGCAATCTTGCTTGTCTCCACTCTGTATTTAGATTTAACAAATGAGCGAGCAGCAGCATCATGTCACCATTTTTTTGCATCCCCCGCCACCAAACATCAATGCAATTATGAGTCGACGACTTTTCTGTTTCAGGAACATAGGCTATAATGCTGTTTTGTTTCATTATGGAAACAATTCTAACAATTCTTAATAATCTCTGGATTCGATCAGTCCCATTTGTCCAACCAAACATTACAGTATTTGATTGCATTCCTGCTAATCCGTTTGCTTGAATAATTCCAATAATGCCTTCTTCAAAATTAGAAACAATGTAGGCTTCAGGAAATGCAGTGATATTCTTTTTTGCAAATTCCTCTTCCATTTCTCGCTGAATCTCCAGAGTATCTACATCCATATTTCTGATATCACCGACTAAGGTTCTACAAACGGTTACGATACCTTTATTTTGACTGAACCAATTTGCGATACGGGTTAATTTCATCAATCTGGATGGATTGGATGAAAATAACAGGATATTTGGACGCCAATTTCTGGCAGTGGAATGTTTTTCTTTCAGTTTAATCAAAGCTAGTCTGGCTATTGAACTCCAAAGACCTGCCCTTACATCTCCCCAACTGCTTTTTAAAGCATTTCTTTTGAGATACCAATATATAGCTATCTCAACAGATATAGCAATGACACATGCTATTGGGTTAATGAGAAACATAACAACTCCTGCTCCAATACATCCAAACAGTGAAATGATCCAATGAACTTTTATGGTTGGCCTGTATGAAAGATCACCAACCAGTCTTTCAATTACTGCTGCTAAATTAATAGCTATATATAAGGTTAGGAAAAATACCGTTACCCATCGTCCGACAGCATTAAGATCACCAAGGCCAACTGCCAGAAGTGCAATTCCTCCAGTTACCCAGGTAGCAATTGTTGGCTGACCAGTCTTGCTTGTTCGTCCTAATATCTTAGGGGCAATTTTATCCAGAGATAATGCCTGCAAAACTCTTGGGCCTCCAAGTATGCTTCCAAATGCGGAGGATAATATGGCTCCCCAAAGACCGGGATAGACTAATACCATACCTAAAAAAGCAATCTTCGACCAGATAGGAAGTGCGGTAGTATCTATTCTCGCCATTGTAGCCCCATCTACTTTTGAGGTTACTGACAATGCGATTAGAATTAAAAGATAAATAAGGGTTCCGGTTACAATAGCTAATATTGTTCCTCTGGGAATTGATTTCTTTGGATCTTTTAAATCCCCACTCATTCCAATTCCAGCACTAAAGCCTGTAACTGCAGGGAAAAACACTGCGAAAACAAACCAGAATCCTTCAGGTGCAGAACGATGATAATTCGGAACCATTTCAGGTGCTTGAAAACCGCCTGATAATACTCCGGTGAATAAAGCAATCAAACTTAATCCAACGGCTATCATAATTGGAATCTGCATTTTCAAGCTTAGGTTTGCACTTTTGCCGGCAACGGCAGTAGCAAAAATAATAATCAAAGCCGCCATTAATTGAACAGGAGGAACTCCCCACTCTGCCGGCCAAAATGGAGCAATTGATTCAGCTAATCCAAAGGCATATAACGTCAGGCTGAAAGTTCTGCACAGAAAAAGTGGTATTCCGATCGCTCCACCAAGTTGAATACCCAGGCTTCTGGATATCATATAATATTCACCGCCAATACCTACCTTCATATTAGTAGATATAGCAGAGGCACTAAGACCGGTAATAAACGTAATTGTACTGGCAAGTAAAACAGTAAGTAGAGTTAAGGGTAAACCAAGATTGCCCAATACCCATCCAAATCTGAGGTACATCATTACACCGAGTATAGTTAGTACGCTTGGTGTAAATACGCCTAAAAAGGTGCCGAATTTTATTGGTTGAGGTGCAATCGTATTTGACATATATTAAGTGGATTTCTAAATTTAAATTAGATATGCTAAATATTTTTTAGATGACGAATGTAGGGATTAATTCTGATTCTTGCAAGTAAGCTTTGAAATTGAGACTGTAAGAAATTATTATTATCGTAATAAATCTCATAAATATTAATTTTTTGATTTTTTCAAGTTAAAATTGCACATAACGTTTTGCAGCTATGGCACATGGCCGTTCACTACTCAAATTTATGATGATTACTTGTATTTTTAATTTACTAATCATTTGTCTTGATGACCCGAAAGCGGCCATGTGATATAGGTGCTGTTGCCACCTTTGCTTTTTTTATTTATTCTCCCCATAAATGATAAATTGTCATTTCAGTTCTATTTTGGTTGATAAGAAGAAATCCATTTTCAACTGAAGAGTTATCAGTTCCAGGGTCAATTTTTATCCAATCTGTTTTGAATCTATAAACAGTGAAATCATTTGTTATCCATCTTGGGAAATCTTCAAATAATATAATTTCATCTTTTCCTTCAGGTTCAAATCCTTCAATGCAAGCTTGAAATATTAATTGTTTTCCATCATTCCATTTTTCAATGTCTTTGATTGAATATTCTAGTGTGTCAATTATTGTCCAGCCGTTTGAAGCAGCAAAATCTATTATTTGAGATATTTCAAATTTGTTTTCTTTTTCTGATGTCCAATGAATAGCACTTTGTCCACCCCAAGGCCCTTGATCATTTAAACTGTTTCTAATCAATTCTTTTTCGAATTCATTCCAAAATCCTGCTGGCATTGTCTTCGAACAAGATGAAATAATTAATGAAGCTAATATTATATGTATAATATGTTTTTTCATTATAGCATTGGTGGCAACTTATTATATGTACACCTTTTGTGTTCATATCCAACAAGCATGCTGTGAATATATACACCTTTACGTTGTTTGTATTTCCAATTCATTTTGTAAAGATATAAAAATTATTATTAAATATTAAAAATATTGGGTGGTTGTTTTGGTGGGTGGGGGTTGGAAGGGGATGTAGTTCAACATAGCCTGGCTGGGTTTCCACTATTGCGGAACAGGCTTTGCAGATCGCTCAGAGTCCTATTTATTAGGCATTGTTTTATTTTTATTTTAATCTCGGTTGTAAATGATCTAATCCGTTTTCGATATCACTTGATAATGGATGAATTTCAATTGGCATCAATTTTTCCATTATTTCCAATACTTTTTTTGCCTTCTTTTTTTTATCATTTCTATACAAATAGACAGCATAATCGAAAATCCTTCTCCTACAAATTTGACCATAAGCATATGAAACCCTTGGTTGGTTATTATTTTTAATATCATGATAGTCTATGTAATTTTTAGGGTTAAACATGACAGACTCAAATTTGATCGTATCATATTCCAGTTTTGTTCCATATACCTTCATGGGAACTAACCTAGTAGTTATTCCAACTATTTGCAGGTGATCCTTTAAACCTTCTAAATTTTGACTACCAAAATATGTAAAATGGATTGGTCTGTCCCATTTATTAGTTTCTATAATATTTATAAGCATTGCTGTTCCAGTCCATAACTTCTTTTCTCCAACGTTAGGTTTAACGTGCCAGATAAAATGAGCTAAAGTATCATTTAGCTTATATTTTTGCCTGGTTTGTTCTGAAACAGGAATTATTATATCATTCTCCCTCCATTTATAATTATGCATTTCCATAACTAAATTGTCATTCATATTTAAGGGTACTGGTTTACATATAGTTGGGACGCCATCTCTGATTAATTTAATATAGTATGGTCTTTCAAGTAAAGCTATAACAACAAGCGAAACATCTTTTCTATAGCCTTCAATTGCTTGAACGTATTGTAGAATATTATATTCAGCATCACCATTGACAATGAGTATGGAATTGGTATCACACGATGTTAGAATATTTCTTCCATATTCAATGGCATGTAATGGAAATCCACCCCAACTTTTAGCATCCCAGAACTCTTTTTTGTATTGCTTAATATCACCAGTTTTTAATGCTTCAAGTGCTCTTGCACCATATTCAGCAGCTAGAAAATATTTTGCATCACCGTATTTAGGGTTTAATTCTACAGCCTTTTGCAAGTTTTTAAGCACTTGTTCTTTTGACCAAAGATTACTTTTATTATTAAAAGGCCTTGTGTCATATACTAAATAGTGTGAATACCTTCCTAACCAATAATATAACTCAGGGTTTTGAGGGTCATTGCTAATTTCATCTTTTAATAATTCTATCGCTTCTTCAAATTTCCACTCATCTCCAAGCTGAATAATCTTTTGGATATTGTTTTCATATTGTCCAAATACAGACGCTGAAAAAGTAATAAAGAGAAGGAGAAATATTTGTTTCATAAATGTGCGTTTTTTAACGGTTTGAATATGGTGCGTTTGGCATTTCAACGCTTTTAATTTTCAAGTTACGACTAATTATATTTATTGCTATCATCTTCATTTTTAGCACCATTTTCCAAATGCACTATATTTTTTGTTAGCGTTTGTCATTCATCCATTTCCCTTAATATTATTCTTAATCCAATTGAGTCATCTTGCTTAAAGATAATAAGTCTTTTATAGGAAACACCTATTCTTAATTTATCTCCCTGTAATGTTTTATCATAAATTTTTAAATATCCAGAATCTGAATCAATCCTTTTATTTTCAGGCTGATAGTTTATTAACGCTGATTCAATTTTTGCATATTTCGTAGAATCTTGAACATAGACTATAACATTTCTTAATATTTGGTTCTCATCTTGAATTGAATCAGATTCAGCAATTATTAGAAAGTCTTCATTATGCTTAAAATTAGGGCGAACAGAAGTCTCCTGATTATTTAAAATCCAACTTTTGTTATCTGTTTTATATAATTCAATCGTATAGTCTATTAATTCAGCTCCTCCGATTCTTCCGTGCCCTGGAATAACAATTTTTGCAGTACCATATTCTTTTTTTATTCGTTCTGCTGTTTTAGACCATTCTTCTAAATTTGCATCTCCAATATTTCCTACCCAACCATTGTAATTTCTTATCCCATTTCCACCAAAAAGAATTTGTTCACTTGGAATCCATACGACAATTCCATCTTTTGTGTGTGCTTCTCCAAGAAAATGGCAAATAACTTTATTTCCACCAACTGTTAATTCCAGTTTGGGGTCAAATCCAATCTCTGGAATTGGCAATCCTTTTTCTTTTGCTATTGTCTTTGTTAATTCATAAGAATATGATTTTATTTCATTTTGTTTTACAATATCCAATCCTTCCATAGCATCTGTGTGCCACCTATCAATTATGTATCCAACAATCTTGGCTTTTTTTTCATTTTTTACCCAATCAATCAAGTTTTGAGTCTCAATATCTGATTCGGGGGTTGAAACAATAACTGCTTTTCCGTTATTAATATAAATCAATCCGTTGTTGTTCTTTTGCGTATGGACATAACAATGTTCTGATAGTTTATGTAAAACTAAGTTCTCAGAAATTCTTATTTCTTGTCCAAATGATTGATATCCTGTTATTAGTAGAATTATTCCTGTCAAAAAATATTTCAATTTATTGTTCATTGATGCTGTCTGTTATAATGTTCGTTAAGGCACATATTTATTATTGTGTGTTCGTGCTTTATTCTTAAATTTTGAAATCAGCATTCTCATACCAGTCCCGGTTAATTTTTTCTGAGAAGACTATGTGATATGCACGTTCAAAAAGTTCATCAAATGTTATAATGTCAACATTTCGATTATTCCTCCTAAAGCGTTCTAAAGTTTCACTTTTTACATGATGCTCATCTTTCTTATCATGTGGAAATTCTGCCTTTCTATTTCCTATTATGAATATCACAGTAGGATCAATTGTTTTATGTGCTGTTGTATCTAAACGTTCGCCTTCATTAACATAGTTTTTATAATCTACACTCTTTTCAAGACCTGTTTTCTGTGCAAGACATTGACTAATTCCTTCTATAAAATCAGGTGTAAAATCCCAGGTATTTGTTCTAGACTTTGAAGTCTTTGTTGCTTTGAAAATCTTTGTGTTATTATGCTTTAATTCAATCAAAGTTGTATAATCTGAAATCCCTAGCATATCCACTTGTGGACTATTTCTATTTTTTGAGTCACTTATTCCCACTTTCTGTTCATCAAAAAAATCACGAATAAACTTAATATCGACATTAAGTCCAAGTATCCAATCATTCTTTTTTAAAAAATGGTGCCAGACTGCTTCTTCGCCTTTTAATTTAAAGTATTTCTGATATAGTTCTATGGAATTCTGACCGTCATGTAGTAAATTTTTTAAGAGATGTAGAAATGTTTTGAGGTGTTTCTTCCTATTTTCAAATACAAGTGATTTAATACCATTTTCGTCTAAGTCTGCTTTAAGAATTAACTCTTTTAGTGCTTCAATTTTATCTTTCTGAGGTTTAGATTCAAATTCAATCCAATATGCCTCTTTTGGTGCAACTTTGTATGATTTTTCAAAGTCCCCAGTATCAACAAGCTCCTTGTATTTGTTTAAAAAACTAATGAATTTCCAAAAGACAAGTGCTTTTTTAGAATCATTAAATCCAATATTTATTGCTTTTTTAGCGTCAATTTCCTTTTCATTACCATCATTGTCCGTTTTCCTGAAAGTTAATCGTGGCAAATATTTCCCAGTCTCACTGGATGGATAAAATGAAATATCACATAAAGTAGTTGTTTTACTGTTTTTGTCAAAAATAAATTTTGTGTAACAAGTATCATGTTTTTTGAGATCCCATATTAGACATTTGTCTTTATTAAAGTTTTCTCTAACTTCTATTGTTTCAATGTCCCCTTCAATTATATTAAAAGCGTTATGAAAAGGATCAGTTACAGTTCTTAAAGCCATTGTTTTAATATTTGTTCTTTTAGTATGCGGTTGTTTCTATGCATGGCACTCAACTTCTTATATGTACATCTTTTGTGTTCATATCCAACAAGCATGCTGTGGATATATGCACCTTTATGTTGTTTATATTTCCAATTCATTTTGTAAAGATATAAAAATTATTATTAAATATTTAAATTATTGGGTGGTTGTTTTGGTGGCTGGGAGTTAAAATGAGATGTAGTTCAACATAGCCTGCCTGGGTTTCCGCTATTGCGGAACAGGCTTTGCAGACCGCTCAGAGGAAAATTGCAGTATATTTCTTTCATCTCATGACCAAAGGTTTCGCATTTGTTGAAGAAGGTAAAAAAAAATATGAAAAACGCTATTCTGAACAACAAGAAAAATTCATACAGCGTAAAGCTCAAGAAATGGGTTATGTTTTAGTTAAAGTTTAACTCATTAAAAACTACATAGGTCAATTAATATTTGTAGGGAAATATATTGACCAGACTATATTCAAGAAATACTTGATATGGAAATCAATTGACTAAATCTAAAATCATACAATACTGACAGTAAGGACTTTTGCATGCTATGGCGATGTGAAGCTGATGTTCTTTGGCAGTCCTATTTATTAGCGGTAGTTTTTTACTTTAATCTTCTTTTATCATTGATTTTAAGTATTCGTGTTCCGAGAATATGATTGTTCTATTTTGATTTCTAGTTGTTTCTAATAATAGTTGAAAAATTTGTAATTTTTATTTAGTAAGTTTTTCAACTAAAAAAAATGGTATTACATCCAATACATATTTTTCACTAGATTAAAATCTAGCACTCGAATATACATAATATGTATAAAAATACTCCTAACTTGCTTTTTAATGTTGAATTATAAATTCAATGAATTAGTCCGACGGCATATGTTATGCCGTCGAGCGGGGTTTCAGCCATTACTATTGATGCCTAAACTCATCTCGATATTGGTTAATATTCTTTAATAACGATTCAAAGTCAAATGAAGCACCAAGAATTTCTCTTACAGCTCTCAATTCTTGTAATATTTCACTAAATAATGCCTTATTCATAGATTCATATTCATTTATAACGTAATCAATTTCTTCTATTTTGTCCTTTTGATTGATTTGAATACTAACAGCTGATTTGTTGATATTTTGAATTACAATATTATCGCTACCAAAAACTTTTACACGGGGAGAGAGTGTAATCGATTTTTTATCAAACACAACAGTTTCTTTGCTTAGAATACAAACAGCAGCTTTTACATTTGATGAATATTTCTGAGGACTTAAATTGTTTATGCATTGTATGCAATTACACAGGATGTATTCTCTTGTTTGAAGAATATTCTTATTTTGATTTCGGATAAAATCATTGTTAATGCTTTTGACAAAATCTTTTATATCTTCATATAGATCTTCAGTACCTGATCCCTTCAAACTAATTTGTAAGTACTTCTTCTGCCAGTTCTCAATAATTTCTACAGTTGTTTCATCAATTTCAAGTACACATCCACTTAGCCAAACACGCCCATCCTTTATATCTGGATTCCATTTAACTATTATCCGCCCAATCACACCAGCCGGCATGAAATAATTGTATTCAATTAAATACCTTGAAAAACCAAGATAATTATTAATTCGTTGAGGAATATCTGGTAAAAGTGCAGGGACATAGTATTTGCCATCCGATTCATAACACAGTTTAAAAGCCATCGCAAGCTCAATAAATTTATTGTGGTCTTTATTATTGATATCTTCCCAAATGTATTTAAAATCAACTTTGTTGAAAAACCCTCCATTTGAGGCAATTTTGTCATAATCCAACAGTTTTAAAGCCGAGTTCTTAATCCAGTTAGGATTAATTATTATAATGTCATTTAGCAATTCTATATTTGGGAAGTACAATATAGTTCCAATCATATTAAGAATATTGAGCCACAAATCAGAATCAGAGAGGTATGCTTGAGACTTATTTGAATGATTAGGTATTGTCAAGCCATTTTTTTTACATATATTGAGATATTCTTGCATATTGATATAGTTGATATCAGTTCCTCTAAGTTCTTCCAAGATATTTTTAACACGAATCCAGTTATAAGGATACTCTTGATCAAAGATATCATGACTGACATGCTTTATTTTCTCTTTGATTTCCATTTCAAATAAATCGAATTTTTTTCTTAATAATTCCTTGTTAAGTAGACAGCTTATCTTAGTAAACCCTGTATTCCTATACTTATTTACTATCTCAACTTCAGATATTGGCTTGTCTATTAAATCTATTTTATTAATTACATAAATGATTGGACTCTCGATAGCGTTCTCATGGTCACATCCAAATAATTCTACAAATTTGACCCAATAATCGAAACCATGATATGGCAAATCAACCGCGCAATATTGGGAAAGTATTGGGTCCTTAATTGCATCGACAAAAATATACAAAGCCCTTTTGGTGCAAAAAAATTGTTGTATATCTCTATATTTCCCTTGACCTCCAAAGTCCCAAATATTAGCTTTGAAATTTTGGAAACTTTCTTCGGAATCATTTTGAAATGGATACCAGGAATGGATATCTATATTCTGAGTTCTTTCATAAAATTGGGGTAGTTGACTTGAGCGCTCAAGCAATTTTCTAATAATTGAAGTTTTGCCAACTAATCCATCACCAATAAAAATAATTTTTATCTCATTCAATTTTACAAATGTGATTTCTTTTTCTCTTAATTCATGCCACCTCAATATCGCTTCATATCCACTACTAACGATATCCATTGGAGGAGCCTTTATTGGATTTTCATCTATGTATATTGATATATAGTTTTTAAAGAATTTTATCAAAGGTAAGATGTTCTCGATTTGATTTTTCTGCAACGATATCTGTGAAAGGCCTGTTGTGTTTCGTGAAATATTAATATTTTCGAGGTCAATTAATGTAATTTTTCCAGTGCTCTCATACTCCTGTTTATCATTGAAATTAATATCAGGTAAATGTATATTCTCAAACACTGAAATATCAGTGATACGGTTTTGATTTAAATTGATTTTCCGAAGTGATCGGAATTTTTGTAAAGAAGAGATATCATCAATTTGGTTATCTTCAAGATGTAGTTCACACAATTCTAGCAATTTCTCAAGAGGTAAAATACCCCGAATTTTATTTCGAGAAAGGTTTAAATATATAATCCGAGGAAATTCCAAAACGAGTTTTGGGATAACTTCTAATCCGAAATTTTGTATGCTTAAACCAGTCACATGATTATTGGTATCCACACTGAACAATGCAACTTTAGTAAAATATTGCTCTACAATTAAATTTTGTTTTATCTGAACAAACTGAGTGTTAAGAATTTCACCCAGTTCTTCTAAAAGGTTAATCTTGTTTTTCAATAAATTCAGTCTTTATTAATGTTGATACTTGAATTTGATATATGACCTTGAATCAAAATATTGTTATTTCCAGATTGGAAATTTTCTGCTTTTACTTCTTGAGAAGTGTTGATTTGCGAAAACAAATCTTCAAATGACTTTGCTAAGATTGGCTCTTCCTCAAACAGTTTTTTCATTGTTTCTGAGAAAACTGTTTTTGATTGTTCACAATCTGGATTCGAAATATAATCATTAAATATATTGACTTTTTTTCTGCTTTGGAAAGCATTCTGTATTAATTCCCAAAATTGCGATGAAGCTTTTTTTAACAAAGTTATTCCTCCCTTTAATAGTAAGGGGGTCATAAAGCCCAAGATGCTTTTAATTATTTCTTCAGTAATCATATTGCTTTCAATTATATACTATTATGTAGTTTAAATCTTTCCTAATTACCGCAATAACGTTTAGTATAAGAATATGTAGCCGACTTCGTGGCACTTTCCTTTCAAGTTACAAGAAAGTTGAAGCGGGCTACAACCCTTGAATTTACTACTATCCCGGCTATTATTTTTATACATTGTTGGTGTTTCGTGCTTTACTCACTTTTTACCTTCTTTTTTTGCCTGTTCCCATGCTTCCTTCAATACTAGTTTTGCACCATCTAAGATAGAGTTTTCTAAATCATCTAGTTTTGCACTAATATCCATTGCAGGTATATTTCTTAGCACCAAATCCTCATATTCGATAAATAATCTTTCAAGGACTTGATGAGATTGGTCTTTAGAGAGCTGTAATCTAATCTTATACTGAAAACTTTTTGCTTTACTAATTTCTGGCAAAAGTTGAGTATACTTTATTTGTGCAGATTCTTTATCGTCTGAAACAACGTCCTTTAAAATCAGTCTTAGCTTATAATTTATCGGAATAATTGAACCTATAAATTGGCTTATATTATCTCTTATATCTTGTATCCAATTAATTCGAGCTTGAGAGATATTATTTGCTCTTACTTGCTCTAAAGACATTAAGGATGTTTCTTTTATTTGTTCTCGAGCGACATTCAATTGGTCTTGATTTTGTGACTCTTGACTCCTTAAATTTTTCGTAGCTGATTCTAATTGGGATTTTAACTGTCTTTTGCCAATAAATATTGCACCCCCAGTAGAAATTAAAACAACCAATAAGGCAATTAAAGAAGGTAAATAATCATTAATGTCATTTTTATCTTTCTTTAGTGTGTCAACTAAACTTCCAAGTTGATTCATTGAAACATACAATGAATCATTCAAATTACTCTCTTTATGTAACAACTCGACCTCCATAGATACAGTATCCAAAAAAACCTTTACATCAGAGTTCTTATCTGGTATATTCTGATTAGCACTAACTAGGTTGCCAAACAAAAGAGCTATCAGTAGTAGACTATATCTCATCATTAAGAATGCTATTTAATAGTACCTCAACTTGCACTAATTTCATTTCTGATTGTTCAAGTTCATTCTCATCGAATAAACTAGGAGATGACCAATACCTGCTCTTTTCACTAATTATACTAGCTAGACGAGACACTCTTTGATTTACTACAGAACTTATATTTTCTCCTGTACGTTGCCAAACATTAGATAAATGAGATGAAGGTTTATCTGTGATTTCTTGTCTAGTATATGAAATATGCACCCGCGTTTGATTTATAGCATATTTTACTTCATCAGAAACTAACTTCTTTTCTCTTCCAGACAACCTTTGTGAGCTAGTTAACAAATCTGTTGTCATTTCAAGTATATATCCAAGCATATCAATAATTGTTATTTAGGTTCTATATTGCAGTCATTCAGCATGAACGCCAACATTTGTGTATAAGTATTACCTATATTTTTTCATTACCCCTTTTAAAAAGCACCTATATTCTGAAAAATAGGTATGTAAAAGGTAATTGTTTATTAACCGCTATCTTCATACATCGAATCAAAAGGATTTTTAAATCTACTGATATCAGTCTTTGCTAGATGTGTGTAAATTTCCGTGGTTTTAGAACTGCTATGTCCCAAAAATTCTTGAATGTATCCTAGATCTGTTCCGTTTTCAAGTTGATGGTATGCAAACGAATGTCTAAGCATATACGGCTTTTCACCGATATTATCATAAAACAATATGATTTCGGGCTTACTCAAGTCTTGATTCATTGTTTAATACAAAAAGCAAATATATAACAAAATTTATTTAGAATCAATACAAATTACATTTGTTTGCACCAAAACTCATTATTTTGCTTCTATCCCTTTCTTTTGCATCATTCATTTTACATAGTGCTTGCCCGAAAACGCCAATTTCTTTCCCGATAATCGGGACAGGCTGTTATGCTCGTTCATAAAACCAATCACTTACAAGAGTAAACTCATGGTTTTCTGAACTTCGCAAGCCTCAAACTTGACGTTTTCGGACTAAGCACTCCAAAGAGTTTAGTTTTCGTGCAAATACTACATACGAAAAAAAACGTACGAAATACATGACTCACAAAATAAAACCATTGAAGCTAAGCACTATGCCTTACTCTTTTTTTCAGTTCCGAGTAAGTATAATCTTTTACTTTTTCAGGTTCATTTTCCTTAAAAATAAGCTTACCGGCTTCACAAACCTCGCTAATATGCATCCACAAATTATTCAGTAAATTGTTTCTTTCAATAGTTTGTGCTTCTTTTTCGCCTATCAGAATATTTTGCTCCTGGTTTTCCGAGCGAATAGTTGTTATCAGGTTTTCAAGTGAATCGCTAAGTTCTATTTTGTACCCAAAACTTATTAGAGTTTCATGATTTCTGACAACATTATTAAACAAAGCCTGTGCATTTGCCAATATTCCTTCAACATTTTTTGATGAAATGGAAGCCCTCAGTAATTTAAAACCAAAATCGACGTATTGAATATCAAGCTGTCCTTTTGCTCTTTTTACAAAATATTCAATTTTCCCAATCAAATTTCTTGAAGTTTTAATTCTGTTATATAAACGGGCTGTCAGGTTTTTAAGAAATTTCTTTTTATCATCATTACCAATTACATTTATAGCATTGATGATACTCCCCTCAAACCCCAGGAGATAATCCGCATTATAAATACCACTGAAACTATTAAAGTCGTCCAGGTCGCGACTAAGGCTTTCTTTTGCAAAACCGCCAACCTCAGGCAGTTCCTCTTGTCGAAAATTAGAAAAAGTAATCATTTTTTTTATTTTTAATTAATAAAAAGCATAAATATTTGTAATAATGAAAGCAAAATCAATCAGATTTACTTGCCTTCAATGTTCAATTACCTTTTTTTGTGATTATTGTCCGACAAATATAAATAAAATTTTTATTAATAAAGAAAAAAAGTTTTGGTTTTCATTTATTTTTCTGAACCTATCAAACTACTCATTGATAAAATCATAGAATAAAGCCGCTATATATTACAATTTCTTGATTATATCGTTTAAGAATGTCGCTATATATTATAATTTCCTGATTGTGTTATTCAAGAATCTTGCTATATAATATGTTCTCTTAATTATGTTATGCAAGAATGTCATTATATAATACAATCTCTTGATTATGTTATTCAAGAATGTCGTTATGTATTACAATTTCCTGGTTGTATCATCAAATAATTCCGTAATATATTACAACAATTTGGTTATATCATTCAACAATGCCGCTATATAATGGCTAAAATTTATTTTGAGGTGATAGAAAAGATTTTTCTTAGGATAATACGTTTTCTCATAATAGTATTATGGGATATTTTATTCACTAAATACAAATTTGAATAGAGTAACATATCATTTTCAAAATAAACCACGAAGTGGTTTAAACGTGAATAGCCACAGGTTTACCCCGTGGAATAATAGCTTTGCTATTCAACGGGGTGAACCTGTGGTAATAGTATGAAAATGAAACAAAAAACCCCAACGGGGTTTAACATATTAAAATAGATACTTTTCGTCAAACTCAATCCCATGCTCCTTTAACAAACATATATATTCTTCTCTGAAACTTATTTTTTCATGGTGGCTCTTCTGGTTTTTTACATACTCAATTAAGTTATCTTTTGCTGAAATTGAATAAGTAAAGGCTCCATATCCATCTTGCCAATATTTGAAATTAGGATAAATATTCTCAGGTTTTATAAAACCGGATGCAGCAAGTTTAATATCTTTTACTAAAGGTGCAACAGCCACTGTTGGATGTAAATGTGTTATGATATGCAAATGATCATTTACTCCTACAATTCTATACAGATGACATTTTTTATTTTTTAAAATTCCCCAAATAAATCTATAAAGTTTTTCTTGACCCGATTCGATCATAGTCTTTTCATTATTTTTTGTTGTAAAAACTATCTGATAGAGAATTTGTGTATATGTGCTCATGATAAAGCTTTGTTGTTAAACCCTTTCAGGGTTTTTTAATAATTATTGTCTGTACCCTATACTCTCCCGATTCTCGGGACAAGCTGTATAGGGCTATTCATGTTCAATCCTTTCAGGATTAGAATTCTTTTTATGACATAAAGATATAAATCTTTTTGCAAGTATCCTGCAAGAATATTGACTTAGATATCTGTATTATTTTTTTCTATCACCTCAAAATAAATTTTAGCTTATATAATACAACGTAAATATTGTTTTTTATCCTACTTGAATAAATATTAATTGTAACTAAAATCATATCTAATCGTCAAATTGAAAAATACATTGCAGATTATGATATACAATTTCTTGAAAATCGCTTTGCGGAATTTACAAAAACACAAATTGCATTCTTTTATTAATATTTTTGGCCTTGCTTTGGGTATGGCTGCAACAATTATTATCGCTTCTTATGTGTTTTTTGAACTTAGCTACGATAAACATCACAAAAACTATAATGACATCTATCGAATATACAGTGTTATAAGCTTACCAAATGGTGAATCGGTAGAAGGCCCTTCAACAATAGGGACCGTAGCACCTCAACTCCCACAACAAATCCCTGAGGTTATATATTCTGTAAGAATGACAAGTTTTAGGGAATTAGATATCAAATTTGAAGATAAAGTTTTTCGGAATGATAAGCTTATCTGGGCTGATACCAGTTTCTTCGATATCTTTAGTTGTGAATTTATTGCAGGAAATCCGAAAACGGCTTTAACCGAAGACAGATCCTTAGTGTTGACAGAAAGCATTGCAAAAACATATTTTGGTGAAGATGATCCATTCAACAAAGTTGTTCAGGTAAACAGCAAAAGTTATAAAATTACGGGCATTATAAAAGATTTTCCAATCAATTCTCATTTTCATTTTGATATTCTGGGGTCATTCGTAACTATGTGTAATAGTCGATATGATATAACGAAGGATAATGGCTTCAATTTTTACACATATTTATTATGCCCGGGTTTTGAATCAAATAAAGAAAGAATTGAAGAGAAAACAAATATACTTATTAACAAAATTTCAGATGAAAGATTTGGAGAAATGGGGCTTTATGTCGATTCCTTTTTTCAGCCATTGAAAGATATTCATCTTAAATCTAATTCAATTTTTGAACTGGGAAATAACGGAAACATTAATAATATTTATATTTTTTCGGCTCTCGCTATTTTTATTATTTTAATTGCAATCGTAAACTTTGTTAATCTCATTACCGCCAATTCCGAGACGAGGGCAAAAGAAATTGGTTTAAGAAAGGTGATGGGTGCATGTCGAAATAATTTGTTTCGGCAATTTATTGGTGAATCCATTTTGATCTCAATTTTTGCTTTTATTCTTGCATTAGGAATAACTCAAGTTTTTATCGGGATGTTCAGCCAACTGATGGATAGCCCGATAGTTCTTCCCTATATGTCAAATCCGGTAGTTTTACTGCCTATGTTATTGGTCGTTATTTTAATTGGTTTTGTTTCGGGGAGTTATCCCGCACTTTATTTGTCGAGATATCTTCCGGTTAATGCTTTGAAAGGAAGCAAATCATCAGGAGGTGCGAAAAACACAATTCTAAGAAAATCGCTCGTTGTTTTTCAATTTACTATTGCCATTTTTTTGCTGATAAATTTGGCACTTTTGTTTAAGCAGGTTAATTTTTTGAAAAACAAAGAACTTGGATTTGATAAGGATCAGGTTATAGTGGTGAATAATCTTTCACGAAAGATAAGATCATCTTTCGAATCTTTAAAAGCTGATTTGTTAACGAATCCAAATGTTGTTTCAGTAACTGCCTCACAAGGTGTTCCAGGTGAATTGGGAAATATTGAAGCCGTATATAAAGTAGGGGACAATGCTACTTCCAGCATTGCTATTCATGAGTGCAGAATACAAGATGATTATTTTAAAACTTTTGGAATGCAATTAGTTGAAGGTAGTGATTTTTCAAGCGATATGGGTACTTCAAAAGAAAAAATCATTCTCAATCAAACTGCCGTAAAAAGATTAGGACTCGAGAACCCATTACATAAAAAAATTGTGTTTTTCAGGGATACACTTCAGGTAATCGGTATTGTGAAGGATTTTCATTTTCAATCTTTACATCAGGCGATTGCTCCTCTTTCTTTAACAAAGAGAAGAGACAATTTTGAAGTAATTTCAATTAAGCTAAAGACTGATCAGGTTTCACAAACCTTAAAAGATATCGAGGCTGCCTTTTCTGTTGTTAGCCCAAATAATACTTTTCAATATTACTTTATCGATCAGAGTTTCGACAAAATGTACCTTGCCGAGGAAAAATCAAATCAACTGATCACATATGCAGCAATTTTAGCAATCATTATTTCAATGCTTGGACTTTTTGCCCTCACTTCCTTTACCATCTCTCAAAAGATACAGGAAATTGGAATTAGAAAAGTTATGGGGGCATCTGTTTCTCAAATCATGAGAATTTTTATAAGCGATTTGGTAAAATGGGTTGTAATCGCTGCACTTATTGCATTTCCATTGGCATATTTCTCTATGACCAAATGGTTGGAGAAATTTGTTTATCACACCGATATTTCTCTTTGGATGTTTTTATTTGGTGGTTTTCTGGCATTGATAATTGCAATTGCAACCGTAAGTTTTATTTCGTTTAAAGCAGCGAGGGCCAATCCGATCAATTCCTTAAAATATGAATAGAAAGTTTTGATAATAGAATTTATTCAGAGAAATAACGCTGTCTAATAAATTGGCTTACTCCTTTCGGATGACATTTATTCTTTCAGTTTCGTGGCACATTATCGAAACTTCTGTGATAAGTATGATTTTTCAAATTGCTTGCAAATGTCTGGCACAAAAAAAAGAATTAACTTCTTATTCAATAAATTACTCCTTTTGGTTGTCGGTATTGTGAAATTTGGATTTATTTTATACTTTTACTGTCGTTAAATATTAAAGCAAACAACATGAAAATAAAAGTAATTATTATTTTATTCCTTTTTTTCTTACTTAAAGGTTGCCCTTATCTTAAAAATGAAAAGAATGACCTTAAGGCAATGAAACTTAATGGGAAAGTAAAATCACTTTTAGAATATTCCTATAAAGAAATTGACAGCTTTGAAAAAACCTCTCAAGGTAAAATACAAAATATTTATCCTTCTGAAAATGTTAAACGCTATATTTTCAATAAGAAAGGAAAAATAATTGAAATGAGTAAGTACAATTCAGACGGCAGCCTTGATAATAAATCTATTAACAAATTTGACAAAAAGGGAAATAGAATTGAGAAAAATTCTTACAATTCAGACCTTAGTCACAACGGAAAACATACTTACAAATATGATAATAAAGGAAATCTCATTGAGTGGAATTTATACAAATCAGATGACAACCTTATAAATAAACTCACTTTCAAACATGATGACAAAGGAAACAGAGTTGAGGTGAAAATGTACAATTCAGATGGTAGTCTAATTAATAAACATACTTTCAAATATGATGACAAAGGAAATAAAATTGAGGTAAACAAGTATAAATCAGACGGTAGCTTTGATTTTAAATACACCTATAAATATGATGATAAAGGAAATGAAATTGAAGCGATAGGACACAATTCCGATCGTAGCTTTATTATGTCTTCTATTAAATATGATGAAAAAGGAAATAAAATTGAGGAAAATAACTACACCTACAAAGGCAGCCTTAATGTTAATAATACTTACAAATATGACGACCAAAATAACATAATAGAGAAAAAATGCTACAACTATGAACACGACTATTATTCTAAAGATACTTTTGAATACCAATACGATGCTATGAATAATTGGATTAGGAAAGTTGAATACAATAACGAAATACCAACATTAATTTTAGAAAGAGAAATTGAATATTTTAATTAAGGGATTTTAATTTTTAACCTCATAATAAAATACTTTTATGAGATATTATAATTTCATATTAATAGAAAACCTTATAATTTTTCACAATAAAATATTTGTTAAAAAACAGCTAAAAAGCATGAGTTTTTATAATTGTCGGGCAAATGTCGGGCAATAAAAAAAGGATTAACTTATTTATTAATAAATTAATCCTGTTAAATTCGGGGTAGTCCATACGGACGGCCTCCTTATCCCTAATCTGGGAATTTAAATTTTCAGTAATTTTTCAAAAAAAAACGGCTACATTTTAAATTAAATGTAACCGTTTGTTTTTCAAGTCGGGGTAGCAGGATTTGAACCTGCGACCTCCTGCTCCCAAAGCAGGCGCGCTGACCGGACTACGCTATACCCCGTATATTAATGTAGAACTTAGAATGTTGCGACCTTCCCGACATCCAAGTCGGGACGCGCTGACCAAACTACGCTATACCTATAATATTTTAATAAATAAAGAACGTTTTTTCTTTTCTGCGGAGAGAGGGGGATTCGAACCCCCGGTACCCTTTCGAGTACGGCAGTTTAGCAAACTACTGGATTAAGCCACTCTCCCATCTCTCCTTAAAAGAGGACTGCAAAAGTAAATAAATGATTTTTATTAGCAAGCATTTTTTTAAATAATTTCAATATTTATTTTATGTTTTACAAAATTTAAGTTTTGTGGCTGAAAATCAAGAGAATTCGAAAAATATCTTTTCTATTGATTCATCATTTTGAAACTTGTTTTCATTAAAAAAATGTGAAATTGCTATTCGTTCGAGCTTGCTTCGCTTCCGATTGTTAAATTGCTAATAAATAATAATTTGTCCAAATAGTTGACATGTTTTTGCGAATCTTTTTTGGCCATCGCTGGTTTTGTTGAATTCAGATATTTAATTAGATAGTTTTTGGAAGCATTGCGGTTACTAACAATTTGCATTTCTTCTCTCCGACATGCTTTGTTGGCTCAAACATCGGGCAATTCTTTTCTCCGGCCTGCATTGATGTCTCCAACATTGGGCATTTTTTTTATTGGGGACGCTTTGACAGGCCGGACAAGTGGCATATTTTTACAAGGAGGCGATTTGTTCACATGAACAATGGGCATATTTTTTGTTTGAGCCAGCTTGTGTCCGGGGAACAATGGCTCACTTTTTTGTCGGGGATGGGTTGTTCACATTAACAATAAGTACATTACGAAAATTTACTCATTTTTTAATATTTGTTTTGGGTTAAAATTTATTTTGAGGTGCTGGAATGAATTTTTTTTTCTAAGAATGGTGTTTTTTAGTCTAAAGAAGAAATCTCTATCTCATATTTCTTGATTAGATCAGAGTTGTAGATTTATTTCGTTCTTAATGTTTAACTACAAACCTTATTTTTGTTTTTAAACCTTAGTAGATAATGAATTAACAACTACCACCAAACCTTATTACCTTATTATTATTTTCGTAATGATTCCTGATAATGT
>Ga0208648_1001373_pt1 | contig 20126 bp, 14 predicted proteins | sample AntAceMetag02UKL_FD_184772 | JGI IMG/M metagenome (GOLD analysis project Ga0208648, IMG submission 184772) | Saline lake microbial communities from Ace Lake, Antarctica - Antarctic Ace Lake Metagenome 02UKL (SPAdes) (version 2) | ecosystem: Environmental > Aquatic > Non-marine Saline and...
ATTGATTTTATGCCAAAAAAAGAACTTCAGACTCATAATTGTCCGATAGTAATTAATAATAATTGTTTAATGAAAACGGTCAACCTTATTTAGGGATGGACAATTATTCGTTAATCGATATTCGACATTAAATATTCATAGAAACCAAGGTAAAGCAATGAAATTGCAGGGTTTTAACCTTTAAATAGATAATGAATTACGCGACCTAACTGCATTTATAGCAAACGTTAACCTTTCCCTTTTAAACTTTCACGGATTGAGAATTCAAAAATATCATGACATAATTATTGAAATACCAAGTCTTTTATGTTTTCGTCTATTGCAAAGTTTATTCGTTTCAGTATAACCCCCACCCACCAAAACAACCACCCAATAATTTAAATATTTAATAATAATTGCTATATTTGTAAAAATTAAATTTGCTATTTACAGCAGAATATAAAAGAAAAATAAATGTAAAATTACATATACACAGCAGTTATAAACAAGCCATATTAAACAAAATCACTCATTAATTTTAACATATAAAAATTACGAACAAAAAGGAGGCAACATGACTAAACAAGAAAAAAAAGAAGTGACGATTGTAGGTGGAGGTAGCAGTGCTCATATTTTGATACCATTTCTTTCCGGAGCGGGTTTTACCGTCAACATTCTCACGCGAAGACCTAAGGAATGGTCCTCTAAGATCGATCTTCAATTGCACTCAATTCACGGGGAAACCCAGGAGGAGTTTAGTGGCTCCCTGACGAAAATCAGTGACAATCCGGCTGAGGTCATTCCACAGGCAAGCTTTGTGATTTTATGCATGCCGGTAAGCAAATATCGTATTGCTCTTCATGGCCTGGCGCCACATCTTGCGAAAGACAAAGAGGTGTTTGTTGGGACCATTTATGGTCAGGCAGGATTTAACTGGATGGTTGATGAGATCAAGAAAAAGTTTGATTTAAGCAATATCACTACATTTGCCATCGGCTTAATTCCGTGGATTTGCCGGATTATTGAGTATGGAAAGGTGGGAGTCACCTATGGTTGTCACGAGATCAATATCGTGGCGGTATCGCCGCGGAATCGTTTTTCTGAACTCAATGATCTTTTGTTGAAAAATATTTGCGAGCGATGGTTTAAGAAAGGGCAATTCCGACAGGCCGACAATTTTTTGTCATTAACGCTGTCTGTCGACAACCAAATCATCCATCCATCGCGCTGCTACGGTTTGTTTCTCAAATACGAGGGGAAATGGGCGAACAAAGAAGATATTCCCTATTTTTACCGCGACTACGATCAAAAATCAGCCGACCTTCTACAGGAATTAGACGAGGACTACTCTAAAATTAGAGAGGCCATCAAGATAAAATATCCTGAGCGGGACTTTCAATATATGCTCGATTATCTGAGTCTGGAGCGACTATCATACCAGTCGGAAAGCACCGACATTCGCGAATCATTCACAACATCACCAACCTTGGGAGCCATCAAACCACCTACCGTTCAATTGGAAAGTGGCGAATGGATGATAGACAAGAATCATCGTTTCTTTACAGACGACATTCATTATGGCCTGTGCATTGCAAAATGGATTGCTGACCAACTATCTCTGGACGTTCCCACCATTGACAATATCATCGACTGGGCCCAGCAATTGCGCAATGAGAAAATCATCGAGGGAAATAAATTGTTATTGGGCAGCGAAAGCCTGACTACGGAATTCATGTCCGGCATTCCCCCGGTGTATGGACTCAACAGCATCGATGACATACTGGACTAAATTTGTTTTTATGAATAGATTGCAAAACCAATAAAGTTCTTAAAACCGGCCAGTTTATAACACATGCTAAATGTAATTGGGCGTAAATGGTGGTTTTGAGACTAATTTACTATTATTAAACTTTAGAAATAATTGCGAGGTGTGGTGCATTAAATTTGCCCAACTACACTTAGCATAACCGTTAACCTTTCCCTTTTAAACTTTCACGGATTGAGAATTCAAAAATATCATGACATAATTATTGAAATACCAAGTCTTTTATGTTTTCGACTATTGCAAAGTTTATGCGTTTCAGTATAACCCCCACCCTCCAAAACAACAACCCAATAATTTAAATATTTAATAATAATTGCTATATTTGTGAAAAATATAGAACACCTTTTGCAGAATATAAAAGAAAAATAAATATAATATTACATATACACAGCTGCTGCCAACAATTAGAAAATGACCGACAAAAAGAAAATAGAGGTTTTGGAATCAGCAATGTTTAAGCTTTATGAGTTTAGTACATCAATGAATGACAATAATCTCGAAGCATTTGAAACTCTCAAAAATGAAATTACGAACGTTTTGAGCGAAAACGAAAAAATTAGATTCAATCAAATTGAGTTTTATGAACAAGTTGATTTCAACGAGATAATTGATGATGGCTTACCATTTTAAAATCTAATTTATGGCGATTGAAATAAACAAAAAAGGATTTGAACAGGCTCAATCATTAATTTCCGATATTGTATTTGGACTTATAGCGAACAAAAAAAGTGAATCAGATTTACAAAAATTAAAGCTGCTTAAAGCAAGACACAACAATCCAGAGTTTGAAATGGAAATCGCAGAATTGATTTGTGGAGACAACAATAGTTTTCCCTATCGAAGTTCTTTCTTTCTAACAAAGTTTTTTAAAGATTTAGGATTTTCATATACTCACGATGGCTCAACCAGACGGTTTTGGGTTAAAGACACCTTGTTATTGCTTAACATCCAGGATTTATCCCTTGTCTTTAGAAAAGGATTATTTAACAAGCGTGATTTCCGTAAACATGCAAAAGAAAACCAGCTATATTTTGATACCGAATATAAGAAAGCAATTAAGGAATTCAAAGAAATACTCAATGATAGTCTTGAAATTGACAATGGAATTGACTTGTCTTATCTCTTAGATTTAAATGTAAATGTTGAGCTTTTATTTGACCGCAAAACCAAAACTAATGACGAGGAATTAGATTCTCTCATAAACGAAGCTAAAGACAGATTTTTTATACCAAAAGATAAGCAAATTGCTTTAGAAAAACTTTGGGACGCGTTTGAACGAATAAAAACATATTACGACTCAAATAAAAAGAAATCTTCAATTGAGTTAGTTAAAAAAGCATCAGATGGTTTTGATTTTAAATTCATTGAAGATGAATTTAGGCTATTAACGAAAATTGGAAATGAATATAAAATTAGACACCACGAAACAGACAAAGTCGAAGTGACAAAATCAAAACATACTGATTAATTGTTTTTTAGAATGTTGTCACTAATAGATCTATGTATAAAAAGTATAAACGAATAAAAACTGTTGGCAACAATAGAGACTATAAACAATTGTGATGAGGCGACTGACAATGCTTTTGGTTCTGTATACTCTTTTTTGGCATAAAATCAATGAGGCTTAATGGAAAGGAAGTTTTTCTTTGTGTCCCGAAAGTTTTCGGATTGAGGATTCTTTGAGTATCTTAGTGTAATAGCTATACAACAGATTTACACGGATTAGTAAGAAATTATAAAGAGAAAAGTTTAGTAAAGCTTCAAAAGTTTAAAAGCATTGAACTGCCAGATGCAATAATCAATTTTTTTTAAAGCACATATTATATTTATCAATTCTTTTAAAACACGGATTAATAATTTGTTTGAGCTGGTTTATTAATTTTTTATTTCCACAATGTTTATCTTCAGCTATACATAGAATTTCCGCAAACTCCGAAAAGAATGATTTTGCTCCCTCGAAAACCTCAGGCTCCATTCCTTCAACATCAATTTTTATCAGAAATTTATCCTCTTTCTTAAAATTTAAATTTTTATAAACAGAATCGAAATCTTTTACAATAATATTATAAGTCTTGTTTTTTTCAGGTTTTGAAATAACATGCGAAGCTCCTGTATTCAATGAGTTGAAAACAAATTCTTTTTCGCAATTTGTTTTTCCTAATCCAAAATTGAAAACCTTCACACTTTCTTGTAAAGCATTCAGTTCAATATTCATTGTGAGAGCCTTGAAATTTTCTTGAGAGGGTTCAAAAGCAAAACATTTTAAGCCTTTACGGCCTAATAAAATTGAGTACGTTCCTATGTTTGCACCAATATCAAGAAAAACCGTATAATTTTTATAATTTTTTAGAATGAACTTTTTTACGTTCCACTCATAGGCATGATTCGCAAAAAGAAAATCCATCGTATTTTTTCGACATAAAAAAGTGCCGCTTGTAGTTTTAATGATTCTATCAATTGGATTTGTCTTCTTTGTAAAAATAAATTTGAAAGCGGTAAAAAGGAAGTAAAACTGCTTATTTTTTATAAAGTCAATAAAATAGCGAAAAGCGGTAATCGGATTTCTCATACCAAAATTAAAATGATTTTTCTAAAATAGTTAACGAATTCTTTCCCACTTTTTCGATTCGGGGTTATATTGTTTGAGGATTTTTGCAGGATTACCACCAACGACAGAGTAGGCTGGGACGTCTTTTGTTACTATGCTTCCGGCAGCCACAACCGAATGTTTACCGATTGTAACTCCTGCTACAACGACAGCATTTGCACCTATCCATACTTCATCCTCGACAATTATTTCAGTAGCAGTTATTGGTTGGTCCTCAGGGGAGATATTAACGTCTTCGTAGCCATGATTTAAACCAGAGAGTACAATGTTTTGGGCAAGAATACAATCATTTCCGATTTTTATAGGCCCGATAACAACATTTGAGATTCCAATTTTTGATCTATCCCCGATTATTACATCTCCCACGCCATTATTAACTGTAGAAAAACTCTCAATTATAGAATTATTTCCTATATGAAAATTATTAAAAGGAAGTACATCCATACGTGTATTTCGTCTGATAATAGTTTGTTTCCCTTTTTTATGGATGAAGGGGTTTAGAAATAGCCTTACCCAAAGCCTCGGCCTTGCTTGGTTTTTAGGCATTAATAATAATAATGTGAGTTTTTTAAGTTTTGGATTATTTTTAATTTTTTCAACAAAGCCCATATCTGTTTTTTTAATTCCTTTTTAATGATAAATAAAAGTATTTTTCGCTACAAAATAGATATAATCAAATTTACAACTGATTAACAGTTTATAAAATCAAATATTTTGTATTTATCATCATATTATTTTTCAACATCTTCAATAGCCTTATAAATTTCTTTTACATTATTTTCCCATGTATGGCTTTTGGCAAATTTTTCTCTTTCTTCTTCCTTTTCCTTAGAATTTTCAGAGAGAGCTTTTTTTGTGAATTCAAGATATTCTTCTTTATTGGTTGCAAGATAGGTATGATCGGCAAAAACACTCATTGCTTCTGTTTTTGTTGCAACCGTAGGTTTCCCCATAGCGAGATATTCATCAATTTTTCGAGGATAATTTCCTATAGTTACTTCATTAAGTATTTGTGGATTGAGAGCAACATCAAATTGAGCCAAATATTTTGGTAATTCTTCCATTTTTTTACTACCAAAAAAGTAAACATTGCTTAATGAGTGAAGCTCACTTGCTTTAAAATTATCGTCTTCGGGCCCAACAAGAACAATACTCCATTCCGGGCTATTTTTTGCAAGGTAAACCAAAACATCTATATCAAGCCGAAGTGTATATAAAACCCCAATATATCCGATAATTGGTTTTTTAATATCTTTAAAATCTTCCGGTATTTCTTTAATTAATTTATTATCAAAAAGCGAAGTGTCGCAGCCTTGCCCGACATAAAACGAATTTTTGTTGAATTTACGTCCGTAATCTGCAAGATAGGTTGAATTGGCAACAACAAGATCGGATTTTCCCATTAATGCACCCTCAATTCTAACACCATGCTTTTTCCAAAAATCTACAAATATCATATTATCACGTGTATAATAAATATATAAAGCAGGTTTTAGAAATTCTTTCAAATACAAACTTCGATACATATCGCTATCATTAAAAATAATAACATCTTTGAAACCAAGCCTGTCGATAGCAGATTGGATTTGTTTCGCAAAACGTTTATTATTAATTTTATTCAGATAATCAAACAGGCATTTATTGCCTAATTGACTGATTGACTCAAGAGTAGTTCGGGGATAAAGATTCCAGAAATTATCTTGAATTTTAACAAGATCTTCTTCTTTTCCTTTTATAATATTCTTGCGTTTTTGCATTCGGGGGTCATTCTTTTCACGAATTCGCGAAAACCTATCAACCGGATAATTAACATATAAAACCCTGTTATGCTTTGCAAACTCATAAGCAATATTTATACAATTGCTTCCTATTGCATTGTCGAGTGCCTGAAGGCCGACTATAATAAAATCTCTGTTTTTGATCATCTTTATTGATTTTTATATTAAAACAATAATTTCAAATTTTACTTCGACTGCTAATTTATACATTTTTTTTAATTCTTAGAAAAAACAGAATAAAAAAATTTCTGTCTTATTAAAGTTTAATGATTTTATTATATTTGCATTTGCACTTTAAGTGAATAAATTTTAAAAATAAATTATAATATGGGAAAGTATGTTCAATACGGTTGTGGTCAAATTGCTCCTGACGGATGGCTTAATTTCGATGTTTCTCCAACTTTAAGACTTCAAAGAGTTCCATTATTAAGGTTGATTTTAAAGCCATACTTTGATGTGCACTTTCCAAAAAATGCAAAGTACGGAAACATTTTAAAGAGCCTGCCAGGAATTTCCGAAAACTCTTGTGATGCTGTTTTTTCCTCCCATGTTCTTGAGCATATTTCACTTATTTCTTGCCGATTAGCTTTAAAAAATACATATAAAATATTAAAGCCCGATGGGGTTTTTCGGGTTATAATACCCGATCTTTGGCCTTGTGTTGAAAAATATATCAAAGAATACAAACAAGAAGAAACGAGTGCAAGCATCAATTTTATTAATTGTACGATGATGGGGACTGAAAAGCGTTTGTATGGTTTCAAAGCTTTTATGAAAGCTAATTATGGAAGTGAAGCACATTTATGGATGTGGGATAAATATTCATTTGCCGAAGAAATTAAGAAAGCAGGCTTTAAAAGTGTTAATTCATATAGTTTTACAGATAAGAAAGATAAAATGTTTGAATTGGTCGAGGAAGAAGAGCGATTTAGAGATTCGCTTGCTTTTGAGGCTATTAAATAGAAAATGAGAGCTGAGAAATTTTGAGTATATAAATTTAAAATTAAAAATCCATAATCTCGCTATACTTTCCTCCTCTTCAAAATCTTCACACTACCCGCTTTCTTTCCGTTAATTATAATTGTAGCAATATAGGTTCCCTGTTTTACGATTTTGTTTTGGTCGTTGTTGCCTTCCCAAGTCATAGTGAATTCTCCCTTTGAAACTTTGGCGTTCATAAGGCTTTTTACTTTTTTGCCGTTTATATCGTAAATAATTACCTGTACATTACCCCCATGTAAAAGTTTGAAAGCAATAAATGTGTGGTAATAAAACGGATTTGGATAAACAATAATCTTATTATCATTGGTATTTTGCGGATAAAAATCATTAATACCTGAGGTTGTATCAAACTCATAAGCCCCCATATCAATTCTGCCGCCGGATATTCTCGGTTTGCCTGCAAGGTCAGTGGAAGGCAAAAGTATTGTATCTGCATAATTTATTGTTACAAGATAATAAGAAGTATCATCAGTACCAAATATAAATGGCGGTTCCATGCCTGCTTTATACATTGGAGTACCTGCATTTATACAAGGTGAATCCCGCTGCAATGAATATGGAAAAGCCGAAGCCGTATCCCATAGCGGGTCTTCATTTATATTGCCATCCAACCAGTTAAGAGTATGAAAAGTTTGCCATTTTTTTACTCCGGTCTCACCTCCCTCAATATTTGAATAACAAACATTGGAGGTTACAGGATAAGAAGAACCGGAAGCGCTTCCAAGGGATAACTCGTTTAAAGAATCTCCATAAAATATGGAATTATAAATATTTAGTTCTGCTCCATCATCTACAACAACCGCAGAACCTTCTACTCCTTCTACTTTATTATTTCCAATTGTTGTATTAATCAAGTCAACTATAGCATGATTTCCCACACCTAAGCCAACTCCGGTCCCTGGAGGCCAGATAGGATCAGGAAAACATAAATTTTCAGTAATTTGCATATTAATAGCTTTTCCGGTATAGGTATTTGGAGTTGATAATGAGCCTCCTATTGTTATACCTCCTCCATATCCAGCATTAAAATTATTACCGGGACCATTATTATTTATTATACAATTTGAAAACTCAAAGACTCTTGAAATTTCTGTCCAATTACTCAATCGAAAAGCACTAGTACCTTTATTATTTAATAGTACTGCCTCTGATATATAAATACTATCATTATATCCTCCATTAATACCTGAACCGCTTTTTCCAATACAATTATAAATTTTAATATTTTCAAAACTTAAGTTGCTGTTTTCAATTAAATAAACTCCTCCTTCGATATTTCCTGAAAGAGAATAATCCCCAAATCCATTAATAAATGACAGATTTTTAACTGCATAGTTTCGTGTTAAATTATTTCCTCTAAAAAGATATGAAATAGAATCTGCATTAAGTATAGTACTATCACGGCTTTCTCCAATTAAATTAATATAGCTCCTTGCATTCAGTGGAAATCGTTCATTGCTTAAATTTGGTGAATAAACTCCATTTGATAAAAAGATATTTCTATTGCAAGATGTATCCGGAAGTATTTTTTTATATGCAAAAGCTATGGTTTTTAATGGTTCTTCAGGGGATAAACCTGAATTATTATTGTTTCCCTTAAGTGGGTTTACATATACATCATTTTTCACAACATCAATTTTTGAGTGTTGTATATTTACTGTAAAATTATTTACAGGATTACTAAATTCATCTGTTGAAAGAATAAAATGATAATCGGGATTTAAAACCGTAAAAGTATCTAATAATATTTCTAATACAGGACAAAATATGTTTGTTTTTATATCCGAACCCTTACTTGAATAATTTAGATAAATACTGTTCTTATTAATAGTATCAAAGCAAATTACCGTATTATTAATAAGAGCTATACCTCCTCCAATTCTAAAACCCCAATTATAAGCTATTAAAGAGCCAATTAAAATAATATTGGAGTTAGTACAATAAATTCCACCACCATAATGGGCAAAATTGTTTTTAATTATACAAAACTGAATTGTAATTGAAGAATTTTTAATATAAAGACCTCCTCCAATCATATCATCTGAGTATCCATTACCGTTTTGAATTGTAAACCCGCATAAAACGGTACTCTCATCTTCACCCGACATTATTCTTACGCAACTTCCGTTTTGGTTGCCGTCAATTATAGTGTTATTAATATAGCTTTTATCCTGTGTTGTAAGATAAAGGCTTGCCAAAGTAATTTCTTTTCCTCCATATAAAATATTTTCGTAATAGGTTCCGGGATATACCAAAACCGTATCTCCGTCAATGGAGACATTAATTCCTTCTTGTATGGTAGTGAAATCGCCTGTTCCGTCTTGTTTTATAGTGATGATTTGGGAGAATAGTGAGTGGGAGATAAATAGGAATATTATCAGGGGGAGGAGGTGGGTTTTTGGGGTTTTTGGTTTCATGGGGTTAAGTTTTATTTCTTTATTCATTATTCCGTGTTCGATATTCATTATTCGTTTTCTTTCTTTTACCTCACCCCCCGACCCCCTCTCCTAAAATCAGGAGAGGGGGAGAGTGAGACTCTCTTAATGTCAATTTCTTTTTCTATTATTACTTAATTTTCACTATCTTTCCACTTATAACTTCCTTATCTCCGCAGTTTATCTTATAAAAATAAACTCCTTCTTTTACTTTATTTCCTTCGGTGTTATCGCCTTTCCATTCAAGATTATAAAGCCCGGCGGGGAATTCGCCTTCCATCAGGGTTTTGATACTTCTCCCGCTTAGGTTAAATATCTCAACTTTTGTGTTTTGGCTTGAATTTAACCTGAATGTGATGGTGGTTTCGCCTGTAAAAGGATTAGGACGGCAATATGCTTCGCTTATGTTTTCGGGAATATTAAACTCCTCACCTGCACGAAGTGATATAACATAATATTGCCTGTTTTCGCCTGCATATATTTGACGCTTGACATTAGTTTGCAATTGCCGGTCAAAAACAAGGTAATTGTCTTTTACATTGCTTGCTTTAAAACCATTCCATGTTTCAAACTCCAAAGGTGCTCCGGCAGGTGTTCCTTCAAGATAGGCATTTAATTCCACAATTGTGTCGCCTTCCAACCTGACTGCTGCCCCTTTATATTCGCCATCGGCAATTACTGCAATTTCCTGAATATCGGAAGTTGAATCGAACTCCATATACAGGGGAATATAATCCGCTTTTTCTTCATAAGAAAAATATTCGGGTTGAGGAATGCTAAGCATCTCAGGAGGTTGAGAATTATTAGACCATTGTAAAGTAATATTGCTTTCTTTATCGGTTTTTAGAATAACCATATCACCATATTTAAAAGGAGTAACTCTTCCATCGGTTCTCCATTCACAATCATCGCCCTGATTGCATTCCTTTATCATTGTCCAGAATTGAGTTTTTATCATTTGCAAATTCTCATCTGCCCATTCTTGTCCACCGAGAGCATCCCAGGGATCCTGCGATTCTACGAGAAAATATCCCACCCAATTTTCCTGAATAGGTTCAAGTGTTAATTCCGTTTCAGGGTCTAATCTTGCTCCATAAAGATCAATTTCGGAATTCATACCTCCCTGATATTCTATATTCAATTTATAGCCTGATGTGCTTTCTACTTCATCTAATAAACCTGACCACTCCTCAGTTATTAGATTGTAATATTTATTATTGAAAGGATAATCCTCCTTTAATTCTAATCCAACCGGAAAACATTCAATTCTTTCCAATACCGGAATAGTTTCAAAAGCGTCATTGTCTTTTCTTTCCATACGAGGGAAGGAGAGCCATGTCCAGCCAGAGTAGAGATTAAGTTTGTCGGTATAGCAATCAATGACGCTGATGTTGGAGAAGGATTGATTGCTTGTGAAGAGTTTGTTTTCTTCGATTAACAAACTGTTTACTCCACCCAAATAATCCGTGTTTATTATGCTATGATTTTGAGAAACAATAATTAATGGGAAAAGCAATAAGTTGAAAAGGAAAATTGTGTTTATTGGCTTCATGTGTATATTTTTTCGTTATAAATATAATCAATTATTTTCTCTTCAAAATCTTCACCCCACCGGCTTTCTTTCCGTTAATGATAATTGTGGCAATATAGGTTCCCTGCCTTACTATTTGGTTTTGATCGTTGTTGCCTTCCCAAGTCATAGTGAATTCTCCTTTTGAAACTTTAGCGTTCATAAGGCTTTTAACTTTTTTGCCGTTTATATCGTAAATAATTACCTTCACATTGCCGCCATGCAAAAGTTTGAAGGTAATAAATGTGTGGTAATAAAACGGATTTGGATAAACAATTATCTTATTATCATCTGTGTTTTGCAGATTTAAATCATTAATACCTGCAGTTGTATCAAACTCATAAGCTCCCATATCTATTCTGCCGCCCGATATTCTCGGTTTGCCTGCAAGGTCTGTGGAAGGCAAAAGTATTGTGTCATTATAGTTTGATGTTACAAGATAATACGAAGTATCATCAGTACCAAATATAAATGGCGGTTCCATGCCTGCTTTATACATTGGTGTACCTGCATTTATACAAGGTGAATCCTGCTGCAATGAATAAGGAAAAGCCGAAGCCGTATCCCATAGAGGGTCTTCATTTATATTGCCATCTAACCAGTTAAGTGTGTGATTGCTTTGCCATATCTTAACACCCTGCTCTCCTCCTTCCACATTTGAATATAACACATTAGCAGTTACAGGATAAGATGAACCGGAACCACTTCCAAGTGATAATTCATATAATGAATCTCCATAAATTATGGAATTATAAATATTTAGTTCTGCTCCATCATCTAATTGTACAGCAGCACCAGATTCACCTCTAAGAATATTATTACTAATTGTTCCGTTAATATAATCAACTAATACTTGGCCATATAAGATCAATCCAACACCCAAACCAGTACCCCATAAAGGATCAGGTTGATTAATATTTTCGATTATTTCCACATTTATTATTTTTCCATAGAAAAGGTTTGGTGGAGAAAAGTTACTTACAACACTCAATCCCCCTCCTCCCTCAATATAACCTTGAAAATCACCAGGATAATTGCCTTTAATTATGCAATTTCTTAATTCACAGGATTTAAACGGCTCAAATGAATTACTCAAACAAATTCCACCTCCTATGTTATTAAGTATATCTACATTGTCAAGTAATATGCTATCGGTATGCAAAGATTGGAATGCTCCATGAAAACCAATGTTATCTATTATTTCAACATTTTTGAAAGTAATATTATTATTGAAATTTAGAAATACAGATCCATAGTCAGTATATGTACCTAATCCATGTCCATTTATAAAAGTAATATTCTCAACTGAAAAACTATTATTAAGATTATTGCTTCTAATGTGATATGCTGTTTCTTCTGCGTTTATAATTGTGTTTTCCATATCATAACCAAGTAAAGACACATAACTTCTCATATTTATTGCAAATTTTTCGCAATTAGTAGATGGAGAATATATTCCATCTGCCAAATATATACTGTTATTATTAATACTATCAGGTTTAATCTTTTTATATGCGAATGCTATTGTTTTGAGAGGTTCGTAAGGAGTTAATCCATTGTTGCTATTTTCTCCATTTGGATTGACAAATAGATTAGCATTTATAGGTTCTATTTTTGCATGTTCAATGTCAATTATTACATTATTAACAGGGAAACCCAAATTATCGTTTGAAGCAATAAAATAAAAATCAGGATTTAATACTGTAAAAGTATCAAGGACAATATCCATTGGACATAATTCGTTCGTTTTTATATCACACCCAAACCCTGAATGATTTAAGTAAATATTATTTTTTTTTATACTATCAAAATGAATCATTGCATCAATAACTAAAATTATGCCGCCACCACCTCCATTTGCATAATTATAACTAATTGTATTATTTGATAATACAATATTCGAATATTTACAATAAATACCCCCTCCATAAATAGCATTATTATTTGTAATCAAACAATCTGTAATAACTGGATTACTATTGTTAATATATATTCCTCCTCCTTTCTTTTTAACACTATAACCATTTCCGTTTTGTATTGTAAAACCGCATAAAACGGTACTTTCATCCTCTCCTGACATTATTCTAACGCAACTTCCATTTTGGTTACCATCAATTATGGTGTTATTAATATAGATTTTATCCTTAGTTGTAAGATAAAGGCTTGCCAAAGTAATTTCCTTTCCGTTATATGCAATATTTTCATAATAAGTTCCGGGATATACCAGAACCGTATCACCGTCAATTGAGGCATTAATTCCTTCCTGTATAGTGGTGAAATCGCCTGTTCCGTCTTGTTTTACGGTGATTATTTGGGAAAATAATGAGTGTGAGACAAATAGGAGTATTATCAGGCTTAGGATTTGGGTTATTAGGGTTTGTGGTTTCATGGGTTTTATTTTTTAATTTGTGCATTCGTGGCATTTTTTCTTTCTTTTACCTCACCCCCCCGCCCCCTCTCCTAAAAAAAGGAGAGGGGAGAGTGAGGCTCTCTTAATGTCAATTTCTAATTTCTATTATTTAATCTTTACGATCTTTCCATTTTTAATATCATCATTTCCGCAGTTTATTCTATAAAAGTAAACTCCTTCTTTTACTTTATTTCCTTCGGTATTATCACCTTTCCATACAAGATTATATAGCCCGGCAGGGAATTCGCCTTCCATCAAAGTTTTGATACTTTTCCCGCTTAGGTTAAATATCTCAACTTTTGTGTTTTGGCTTTTGTTTAGCCTGAATGTAATGGTGGTTTCGCCGGTAAATGGATTGGGGCGGCAATATGCTTCGCTTAGGTTTTCGGGAATATTGAATTCTTCGCCTTCTCTAAGTGAAATAACATAATATTGCCTGTTTTCGCCTGCATATATTTGACACTTGACATTAGTTTGTAATTGATGATTAAAAACAAGGTAATTGTCTTTTACATTGCTTGCTTTAAAACCGTTCCATGTTTCAAACTCCAGAGGGGTTCCGGGCGGTGTTCCTTCAAGATAGGCATTTAGCTCCACAATAGTGTCGCCTTCAACTCTTACTGCAGCTCCTTTGTATTCGCCTTCGGCAATTATTGCAATTTCCTGAATATCGGAAGTTGAATCGAATTCAACAAAGAAGGGAATATAATCCGCTTTTTCTTCGTAAGAAAAATATTCAGGTTGAGGTATGATAATTGATAAAGGTATCTGTGCGCTGCTTATCCATTGAAATGGAATTGCTTCTTCTTCATCTGTAATTAGAATAACCATATCACCATATTCGAAAGGTGTTTCACTTCCTGTGATTCTCCATCTACAATTACCTTGATTGCACTCCTTAATCATAGTCCAATATTGGGTTTTAATCATTGTTAAATTTTCATCAACCCATTCTTGTCCTCCGAGAGCATCAAATGGATCCTGCGTTTCTTCAAGAAAATATCCTATCCAGTTTTCAATATTCGGTTCAAGCGTCATTTCAGTTTCAGGGTCTAATTTTGCACCCCAAAGGTCAATTTCTGTATTCGGGCCTCCCTGGTAATCTATATATAACTTATAGCCTGATGTGCTTTCTACATCATCTAATAAACCTGTCCAATTAGTTGTAATAGGATTGTAATGTTTAAACCAGGTGTTTTGAGCATCTAATTGTAATTCTATAGGAAAACATTCAATTCTTTCCAACACTGGAATAGTAGGTACAGGATTATTTAGTGACCTTTCTAAACGGGGGAATGAGAGCCATGTCCAGCCGGCGTAAAGATTGAGTTTATCGGTGTGGCAATCAATTACGCTGATATTGGAGAAGGATTGATTGCTTGTGAAGAGTTTGTTTTCTTCGATTAACAAACTGTTTACTCCACCCAAATAATCCGTGTTTATTATGCTATGATTTTGAGAAATAATGATTAATGGGAAAAGGAATAAACTAAAAAGGAAAATTGTTTTTATTGGCTTCATGTGTATAATTTTTCGATATAAATATAATCAATTATTTTCTCTTCAAAATCTTCACCCCACCCTCTTTCTTACCGTTAATTATAATTGTGGCAATATAGGTTCCCTGTTTTACTATTTGGTTTTGATCGTTGTTGCCTTCCCAAGTTATAGTGAATTCTCCTTTTGAGACTTTGGCGTTCATAAGGCTTTTAACTTTTTTGCCGTTTATATCGTAAATAATTACCTTCACATTGCCGCCATGCAAAAGTTTGAAAGCAATAAATGTGTGGTAATAAAACGGATTTGGATAAACTATTATCTTATTATCATTTGTGTTTTGCGGATAAAAATCATTAATACCTGCAGTTGTATCAAACTCATAAGCTCCCATATCTATTCTGCCGCCCGATATTCTTGCATTTCCTGCAAGGTCTGTGGAAGGCAAAAGTATTGTGTCATTATAGTTTAATGTTAAAAGATAATACGAAGTATCATCAGTACCAAATATAAATGGCGGTTCCATGCCTGCTTTATACATTGGTGTACCTGCATTTATACAAGGTGAATCCCGCTGCAATGAATATGGAAAAGCCGAAGCCGTGTCCCATAAAGGGTCTTCATTTATATTGCCATCTAACCAGTTAAGCGTGTGATTGCTTTGCCATTTTTTTACTCCGGCCTCACCACCCTCAATATTTGAATAACACACATTTGCAGTAACAGGGTAAGATGATCCTGATGCACTTCCAAGTGATAACTCCCTTAAAGAATCTCCATAAAAAATGGAATTGTAAATATTTAGTTCTGCACCTTCATTAACTTGAACAGCATAACCCTGCACTCCTCTTAATACATTATTACCTATTGTTGAATTAATTAAATCAACTTTTGCATGATTGCCTACTAATAATCCCACTGTCATACCGGAACCCCAAAGTGGATCAGGCACTCTAAGGTTTTCTGTAATTTGCAGGTTTATTATTTCGCCACTATATGTATCAGGAGTTATTAAACTACCTCCTATTAAAACACCCCCACCTTCACCTGTCTCCGGATTTGAATCAGGCCAATTATTAGAAACAATGCAATTTTCAATATAAAAATGACTGGTAGTATCAAGAGAACAGCCCAAATAAAGAGGATGATTGCCTTTATTATCTTTTAATTGCAAATTTCTTAAATTTATATTAGGAGAAGACAAAGCAATAATTCCAGGATTACTTGAACCTATTGTATTTGATACATGTATTCTATCTAATTTTAAATTTTTGTTATAATTAATAAAAATTCCTCCTTCACTTCCAACAGAAGAATAATGATTACCAAATCCATTTTTAAAAGAAATATTTCTAATCTCATAATTCCTGGTTAAATTATTACTCATCATAAATAGAGTTAATGATTCGGCATCAAGTATAGTACTATCTTTGTCATTACCATGTAATGAAACATAACTACGTGCATTTAAAGGAAACATTTCATTATTTAATGAAAGAGCATAAGTTCCATTGGAAAGAAATATTTTGTTAGGGTGTAAACTATCAGAAGCAATTTTTTTATATGCTAAAGCAATTGTTTTTAGCGGCTGTTCAGGTGAGAGCCCGGTATTTGAATTATTACCAATAAGCGGATTTACATATAAATCATTATTTAAAGTTTCTATCTTACAATTTTCAATATCCAAAGTAATATCATTAACCGGAAAACCATTTAAATCTGAAGAAAAAACAAAATGATTATCAGGATTTAAAACAGTAAATGTATCAACTACAACATGCATTGCTGTACTAAAACTTGATTTCCTGATATCTGAGCCTTTTCCTGAATAATTCAAATATATGTTGTTTTTATTAATTGTATCAAAATAAACTATTGCATCTATTGTAATATTTATTCCTCCTCCAAATCTAATGGAATGATTATATATAATACTGTTTCCGGATAAATATAATTCAGAATATTCGCAATAAATACCTCCCCCATATCTAGAAAAATTATTTTTAATGATATTACTAATTATTTTAGGTTTTGAATTTTTTGTGTATAATCCACCCCCTTTTCTATTATTACCGAAACCAGATCCGTTTTGTATTGTGAAACCACACAAAACCGTAGTTTCATCTTCACCCGACGCTATTCGTACACAGCTACCGTTTTGGTTACCATCAATTATAGTGTTGTTAATATAGCTTTTATCCATGGTTGCAAGATAAAGGCTTGCCAAAGTAATTTCTTTTCCGTTATATGCAATATTTTCATAATAGGTTCCGGGATATACCAGAACTGTATCTCCGTCTATGGAGGCATTAATTCCTTCCTGTATTGTGGTGAAATCGCCTGTTCCGTCTTGTTTTACGGTTATTATTTGGGAGAATAGGGAGTGGGAGATAAATAGGAATATTATCAGGCTTAGTATCTTGGTTATTGGGGTTTGTTGTTTCATGGGTTTTATGTTTGTTGTTACTTGTTTCTTGTTTCCTTTTCTTTTACCTCACCCCCCGACCCCCTCTCCTAAAAATGAGGAGAGGGGGAGAGTGAGACTCTCTTAATGTCAATTTCTTTTTCTATTATTACTTAATTTTCACTATCTTTCCACTTATAACTTCCTTATCTCCGCAGTTTATCTTATAAAAGTAAATTCCATCTTTTACTTTTTTTCCTTCGGTATTATCGCCTTTCCATTCAAGATTATAAAGCCCGGCGGGGAATTCGCCTTCCATCAAAGTTTTGATACTTTTCCCGCTTAGGTTGAATATCTCAACTTTTGTGTTTTGGCTTTTGTTTAACCTGAATGTTATGGTGGTTTCGCCGGTAAACGGATTGGGGCGGCAATATGCTTCGCTAATATTTTCCGGAATATTAAATTCTTCGCCTTCACGAAGTGAAATAACATAGTATTGCCTGTTTTCTCCTGCATATATTTGACGCTTGACATTAGTTTGCAATTGATGGTCAAAAACAAGGTAGTTATCTTTTACATTGCTTGTTTTAAAACCGTTCCATGTTTCAAATTCCAAAGGTGCTCCGGCAGGAGTTCCTTCAAGATAGGCATTTAATTCCACAATTGTGTCGCCTTCCAACCTGACTGCTGCCCCTTTATATTCGCCATCGGCAATTATGGCTATTTCTTGAATATCGGAAGTGGAATCGAACTCCATGTACAGGGGAATATAATCGGATTTTTCTTCATAAGAAAAATATTCGGGTTGAGGTATGCTAAGCGATGAAGGCATTTGTGCACTATTTGTCCACTGTAAAGCAATTTCTCCTTCTTTATCTGTTTTTAATATAACCATATCACCATATTTGAATGGAGTTATTCTATCAGCAGTCCGCCAAACACATTCTTCATCACCCTGATTACATTCTTTTATCATGGTCCAAAACTGGGTTTTTATCATTTTTAGGTTTACATTCATCCAGTCCCATCCACCGAGAGCATCCCAGGGATCCTGTGATTGTTCGAGAAAGTATCCTACCCAGTTTTCTACAATCGGTTCAAGTGTCATTACAGTTTCAGGGTCCAATTTTGCTCCATGTAATGCAATATTGGGCACCGGGCCATCTAATTCGGATATTTCCAATTTGTAACCAATTGTACTTTGAACTTGATTAAGTTCTCCAAACCATTCAAAATTTTCATAAAATTTGTTATGATTAGATTGATCAACAAGGTGTAATGTTAATTCTGGATAGTAATTTATTCTTTCCAACACTGGAATAGTTTCAAAGGGATTATTATCTGTTCTTTGCATACGAGGGAAGGAGAGCCAAGTCCAGCCAGAGTAAAGATTAAGTTTATCGGTGAAGCAATCTATTACGCTAATGTTTGAGAAGGATTGGTTGCTTGTGTAGAGTTTGTTTTCTTCGATTAACAAACTGTTTGCTCCACCCAAATAATCAGTGTTTATTATACTATGATTTTGAGAAACAATAATTAATGGGAAAAGCAATAAGTTGAAAAGGAAAATTGTTTTTATTGACTTCATTGTATAATAGAATTTTAATGTAAAGATAAAAAAAATTTGAAGGCCTGGCGTAGCTTCTACAAAAAACCATATAGGGGATAAAAGAAAATATAAGAAAAACCTTATATGATCTTATAATCCTTACGACCAATGTGGAAATCCGTATGGATATGGTTCAAAAATCAGGCAAGCCTTTTTTTAATGCCATTATTTTCTTTTAACAATTATCCCGAGAATTTCAAGCAATTGCGGTTGATCTGCCAAAGCCAGACGAGCTACTTTCTTTAATCGTCCCATCCAAATCCTTAATTCCTGAAGTTTTTGATCGCGTATCAGGGTTGATTGTTGTGCCTCTCCTTTTTCGGTCATGAAATTATTGTATAAGGTATCAAGTTTCTTAACATCTTCATATTCGGCGGTAAGTTTTTCGATACTATATCCAAATTCAAGCAATACATTTATCAGACTTTCATCGCCCAACATTGTATCGTACATTGCTCTGGCATCAACACGCCATACATCATAACGATCTGAACGGCTTTTATTAGCATGCATGTCGTTAAGAATTTTGGTATTGCCTTCAAAAGCAATTCGTGCAAACTTTAATGTTCGCATAGAGAATTTTTTAGCAAGCTCCCATTCCGAATAGAATATGTTACTTGCCTCATACTGTTCGTTATACTCCTCACGTTGTTCGGTAACAAGGCCATCAACTTCATTATACATGTCAAGGCCTTGTTGCAGCTTTTCGGTGGTGTATCCGAATTCATTTAATACTTGCCTTATCACATCATGTGAAATACAGTTAGTGATAAGAATGCGGATGGCATTCATAATTGAATCAATTACATTTTTCATAATAGTAAAAATTTATTAATTATATGGCAATATTGCAGTTAGTTTTTATTTCATTTTCTTTTTTCTTCTGCTCCCGTAATCGTTGTCATACCCTAAAATAGCTTGACGCAAAAATTAAGTTATAATGGAACAAAATTCTCCCAATTTAAGTGACAACATGGAAGGTTTTCATGTTGAAAAGATTGATTATACA
>Ga0208648_1001374_pt1 | contig 20103 bp, 17 predicted proteins | sample AntAceMetag02UKL_FD_184772 | JGI IMG/M metagenome (GOLD analysis project Ga0208648, IMG submission 184772) | Saline lake microbial communities from Ace Lake, Antarctica - Antarctic Ace Lake Metagenome 02UKL (SPAdes) (version 2) | ecosystem: Environmental > Aquatic > Non-marine Saline and...
AAGGTTTAAACCCATAAATTTCTAAAAGTTATTATTATTAAATTTACATTGATAGTATCAATATTTTAATATCTATTTTTAGTATCGACTATATATGAATCAGCATTAAAAAAAATCTTAGTAAACTCTGCTACAATATTAGAATCAAATTTATTACAACTAAATATATCAAGGTAAATTGCGTTCGATTGATTTACGAAATGAGCTGTAATAGAGCTTGTCTCGATTAATTGAACCAAAGTATAACCGCTGACTCTCGGATCTTCTCCAAAATTTATTATTAAAGGTTCTCCGTATGGTTTCATATTTATTAATTTGCAAATTTTTTTAGAAAATAAAAATATCTCATCTTTATCTCGAATTTTTGCTGAATCACATGATTTAAGATCTATTGAAGCTGAAGTACCCCATGGAGCATTGCTTTTTCTTTTTTCCATCTTCCCCCATTAGCTAAAAAAAGTGGGTACGAATCTGAAATTTCGTATCATCATTTATAATATCTGTAAAGGTATTTCAACAAATCAACTTTTGTGAAAATATAATTTATTGTGTAGAAATATACCAAAATCATCTTTATTGGAGATAGAGATTAATCAAAGAAAAGTCAACTTCCATTTCTTTAAAGCACAGAATAAAATTAAATTTGACCGTTTTAAAAAATAATTAAAAACAAGGCCCCTGCCAGGCTTTCGCAGTCGATGGAAGAAATGACGGTTTCTTGCCGGGGCTTTTTCCGGTAAAAATCGTCGTTTCTGGAATCGAAAACCAACCGAAGGGCGGTAGTTTTTAGAAATTCCCCCTGTCAAAATATTTGTCATATCCTATTTTAATTTCTCTAACCACTGGCAGGGAGCATCAGCGACCTGGTGCTTTCTTTCTGGCTGATCTGAGGATTGCGAACGGCGTGCCTCTGATTGAGTGGCCGCAGGATCAAGAAAGGGATCGCACCCACTCTTTCCATCCTCCCCCGTTTAATTATTTTTCCTCTTTCTCTCTCCAACTTCCTGGCATAATCATGTTTTTGTCTATAATGCGCTAAATCCCGGGGGTTTGGGGGCTGACCCCCATTATAATCGGGTGGATTGCTATCCATCCTTGCTTTCCCAAGCCCCTAAGGGGCCAAAAGGCCAGCCGCTCCTGGCACGGGCAGGGTGCGTCTTGCCCCTGAGCCGCGCCAGGAGCGGCTGGCCTTTAACTTGATCTATATAGAATAACTGTCACTTTTATAATGTCATCGGAAAACTAAATTAAAAATTTAAAAAAAATCCTTGATTCAAGGTACTACCTTATGTTACGAAGGTAATACCTTGAGGTAATACCTTATATCGATAAATCACTATCTTAAGGCAAAGGATAAAAAATTATGGCAATAGATGGCAAAAAAAAATATCAACTTTACCTCGATGAAGAAAATGTTGAATACTTGAAAAAACACTTTTCACAGAGACCTAACTCAGGTGGAATATCAGGTTTAGTTGATAAGTACCTTGATCGATGCGTGCTTATGCATAAAGACAACCAAGAAATTTTTGATAAAATAGCGCCTGGCAAACTTACACTTAAAAAATTCTTTCAATTTGTAAAACTTCAATTTCGAATACAAGAAAATCATAGTCGTTTACACGACCAATGGAAGGATAAACCAGATGATTGAATAAAATAAACCCCTGAAGGTGCTACCAACACCAACAGGGGTAAAATGTTCCAGAGAGAATAACGCCTAAACAAGCAATTAAAGACACCGGAACACTTCTTTTATATAATTTTTTGAAAGTAGTGTCAAAACCTCTTTGGGATATTTGAATACATTAATCAGTATTTAATAATCCAAGGAGGTTTTTTTATGAACGACGTAAACATTAATTCAGAACGATGCCCCAATCCAATTGGTGCATTTTCCGGCATAACCATGGACGGTAAAAAAATTATTGCCGGCCCTCTTCTATGTAATTCTTGGACCTGCCCTGTCTGCCAAAAAAGATTAAAAAAGAAAATATATAAAAGAATCCTGCAAGGGGCAATTGGAGAGGAAGCGACTTCTCGGTATGCTTTCAAATTCCTTACTCTCACTTTCGGTGGGAAAGAAGCCAGGCAGGAAATGGAAAAACAGCTTGAAGATTATAATGAAAAGGGGAATGGCATTCTCAGTCTTCGAGAATTCATTTACAATATTATGATTAAAAATTTTCATAAGCTTATTCGGGCTTTGAAAAAAAGATATGGAAATTTTCATTACTTTCGGGTTTGTGAATTACATAAAGACGGTATTCCACATTTTCACATTTTATTTGCCGGGAACGCCATCATTCCAAAAGAAATTTTAGATTCCATAGAAAAATTATGGAGATTCCGTTATGGCATGGGCTTTGTAAAAATAAAATGTGTGAAATTCAAAAATAAAAAGCATGCGATTAAATACATGCTTAAATACATCACGAAAGATACTCAAAAAGTTGGAAAATGGAAAAGAATTTTTTCTGCCAGCAGAAATGCATTAGCCAGGATTATTAAAACAGATTGGTTAATGGTCAAAGTAAATATTGGAAAAGTAACTGATACAGGAATCAAAGAAATGACTATTGATGAATCCAAATTAAACGAAGAGATAAAAGACCCGGTTTTTCCTTTTACCCGGTTTTTTATTGATTCCATTGAACTAATGCTACGTACCGTTAAATATAGCACCTAAACAGGATTGGAATATTGACTTTTACACTCCAAAAACTTTTAACACCGAACGATGTTGCAGAATTATTGCAAGTTTCGGCTAAAACTGTTTACAAGCATAAAAACAGATTTGGAGGGTTTTATCCAGCCGGGTTAAAGAGATTAAGATTTAAGGAGGATATTATATATGGGATTTTACAAGGACCCAAAACGGAAGGATTGGATATACAGGTTTCAGTATCTGGGCAAGAATTACGGGGGCCGGGGGTTTACAACCAAAAAAGAAGCAATGGCAGCCAGGGAAGACCGGAAAAGAGAATTAAAGAATCAACGGCCAAAAGTAACCGGCATGGCATTTTCGGAAGCCTGTGATATATACCTTGATTTTGCCAAAAGAAGGTTTGTTGTCGGAGTTTTTAAGCATAAAAAATATGTTTATAAATGCTTTTATCAGTTTATTGGTGGGGATCTTCCTCTTATAAATATTACAACCGAAATGGTTTCAAAATATCTTGCAACCCGGCACAGCAACAATAATTATAATGTGCATAGAAAGCAGCTATCTGCTTTTTTCACATATGCAAAAGACATTCTGGAATCCATTGAAAAAAATCCATGCAGAAAAATCGCATTGCTACCACACACGGCTAACGAAAAACAGATTCCGAAAGAAGCCGATGTTATTAAATTGATACTGGCAACAAATCCAAAAACAGATGAAAGAGATTTAGTGATTGTCCTGCTTCATACCCTGGCCCGGATAGATGAAGCATTGAGATTGACCTGGGCAGACATTAATTTTGAAAAAAAAACATTGATCAAGTGGACACGGAAAACAAAAGATGGGAGTTATAAAAAGGTTATGATTTCGATTAATCAAGAATTAAATGCTACTCTTTGGAGAATGTGGCAGAACCGGAAACAAGATCAATGGGTCTTTTATAATGAAAAAACTGAAAATAGATATTTTCACCGCCCAAAATTCATGAGAGGGCTTTGTAAAAAAGCAGGCATTGTGCCACACTTTGGTTTTCATACATTGCGTCATTTAATGGCTTCTCTGATGGCAGACAATCCAAAAACATCAACCAAAACAATCCAAAAAGTATTGGGTCATTCAGCACACAAAACAACAGAAATCTATCTACATGAACTTGATGGAGCCGTTGAAAATGCAATGGATGCTTTATCAGGAAAATTTGTTATAAAAGAGGATAAGAAACACCGAAAAAATGAAAAAGCGACACCATGACCCGACACCAGAAAACAAAAAGGGTTTCAACAAAATGCTGAAACCCTTTTCTATTGTGGCGGGAGTGACGAGACTCGAACTCGCGACCTCTTGCGTGACAGGCAAGCGTTCTAACCAAACTGAACTACACCCCCGCATAATCTGCATTTTCTGGTGGGCGATGCAGGGCTTGAACCTGCGACTTCAACCTTGTAAGGGTTGCACTCTCCCAGCTGAGTTAATCGCCCGAAAAACAAAAGAATTTATACCAATAAAAAAAAATTATGTCAAGCAAAAACAACTATAAAAATATCGGCATTATTTTTATAGTTTATGGACTAAAATTAATTAGGCAAACCATGCTTGCAAGCTTATATTAAAATATGTTATAGGATAAATTATACTTAAGTCTCAATTCGATTTTTCACTATAAAATCGAATTTTCACCAAAAAAATTGACTTAAACTTTTTAAATTATCAATGACGATCAATCTCATATTCTTAATTTTATTCGTCATAAATTTCAGCTAAGGAGCATGACAATGAAACCTGTACAAGGATATCTTGAAATTATGGATAAGGGATTTGGATTTTTAAGAGCAATAGAAGAAAACTTCCAGCCCAAACCTGAAAACACATATGTCTCAAATAGTCTGATACGAAAATTAAATTTAAAAGAGGGTTGTTTTATTGAAGGCTTTGGGGAACAAAAAGGCCCAAGTAATGCAAATCTTGCCCTGATCCAGGTGGAAACGATAAACAAGCTTTCACTTGATGAATTCAGCAACACACCTCTATTGCAGGATCAGACCAGCATTAACCCTTTTGAACGCTACCATCTTACTCAAAATGAAGATGATATCACAGGAAAAGCGCTGGATATGATCGTCCCTCTCGGCATGGGCCAGAGAGGACTGATCATATCGCCGCCCAAATCCGGAAAAACAACCATATTACGACATATGGCAAACTCCGTGGTGATGAATCATCCAGATGCAAAAGTTTTTATTCTCCTGGTTGACGAAAGGCCGGAAGAAGTGACTGATTTTCAAAGGGGCCTAAAAGATGCTCATGTCCTATATTCTTCAGCAGACCAGCAGATTGGACAGCACATGAGAATGACTCGCCTTGCCATGCATACGGCCATCAGGTGTGCAGAAATTGGACAGAATGCAGTAGTGTTCATTGACTCTTTAACCCGAATGACAAGAGCTTTTAACGCACATACAGACAGCCATGGCAAAACCTTGACCGGAGGTCTTGGTGCCAATGCCATGGAGTTTCCCAGAAAAATTTTCGGTGCAGCCAGAAAGCTTGAAAATGGCGGTTCCTTAACCATTATTGCCACAATCCTTGTGGATACGGGCAGTCGCATGGATGACATTATCTATCAGGAATTCAAGGGAACGGGAAATATGGATCTGTTTCTTTCCCAGGAATGCGCAGAAAACCGGATCTGGCCGGCCATTAATATCAACAAATCCGGCACACGAAAAGAAGATCTGCTAATGGATAAAAATGAAATAAAAAAAATGGTTAAAATTCGAAGGGCCCTCGCCACAAAGGACGAAAAAGATGCCATGGTGGAATTTATATCATATCTTGAATAAATTCATATCATAACATATCAATCACAACAGGGCATTTTCAAGCACCTGGGACATATTTTCAGCATAAACCATTTCCAATTGATTTTGAATGGCTTTGGGAATCTCTTTAATATCTTTTCTGTTTTCTGTTGAAACAATTACTTTTTTAATACCATTTGCATGGGCTGCCAAAAGTTTTTCCTTTAACCCGCCCACAGGCAGCACCCTTCCTCGCAGTGTAATTTCGCCTGTCATGGCAATCTTTCTTGAAACCGATTTCCCAGTGAGAATGGAAACAACTGCTGTACACATGGATATGCCTGCTGAAGGACCATCCTTTGGGATTGCGCCTTCGGGCACATGAATGTGGATATCAAGTTTTTTATAAAAATCTTCTTTTATATTTAATTCTTTACTGCGGGATCTGACATAACTGATGGCTGCCTGGGCAGACTCTTTCATGACATCTCCAAGCTTTCCCGTTACCAGGACATTTCCCTTGCCCGGCATGGTTACAACCTCTATGGTGAGCAGTTCACCCCCTGCCTGGGTCCATGCAAGACCTGTGACAATTCCCGTCCTATCTTCTTTTTCCAGAACACTGTCTCTAAAACGGGGTTGGCCAAGGTATTTTAAAACCATGGTTGTTGAAATTTTATGCAGTTTCCTAATATTGGTTTGAACGATCTCTTTAGCAATTTTTCTTAATACAGAAGAGACCTCCCGTTCCAGATTTCTTACTCCTGCCTCTTTAGTATATTGTTTTATAATGGCATGGATGGCATTTTTTGAGAAAATTGCATCTGTCTTTGAAAGACCATTTTCTTCCAATTGTTTTGGTATCAAATACCCTTTGGCAATCTTGAATTTTTCATACTCTGTATAACCCGGTATCTGAATGATTTCCATCCTGTCTCTTAGGGGTGCTGGAATATCATACAAGGTATTGGCAGTAGTGATAAAAAGAACCTGGGACAGATCATAATCCACTTCAAGGTAATGATCATTAAAATTTTTATTCTGCTCCGGATCCAATGCTTCAAGCAATGCAGATGATGGATCCCCTCTGAAATCAGCCGTCATCTTATCAATTTCATCCAGGCAAAACACAGGATTGTTATACCCTGTTTTTTTCAAGGTTTGAATGATCTTACCCGGCATGGCCCCCACATAGGTTCGCCTATGACCCCTGATTTCTGCTTCGTCCCTGACACCGCCAAGAGAAATTCTGGCAAAGGATCTTCCTGTAGCAGAAGCAACTGATTTTGCCAGGGATGTTTTCCCCACACCCGGGGGTCCCACAAGACAAAGAATCGGCCCTTTAATTTTTTTAACAAGTATTTGTACGGCCAGATACTCAAGAATTCTTTCTTTGGGCTTCTCAAGCCCATAATGATCCTGATCTAATATTTGCTCAGCCTTTTTAAGATCATTTTTTGACCGATTCTTTCTAAACCATGGCAGAGAAATCAGCCAGTCAATATAATTTCTGACCACAGTGGCTTCCGATGACATGGGAGACATCATCTTTAGCTTTTCAAATTCCCTTCTTACAACGGAAGCCCCTTCTTTGGACATTCTTTTTTTCTTTATCCGATTTTCAAGGTCCTTGAATTCTGCAGAATCTCCTTCGTCTCCCATTTCTTTTTTGATGGCACGCATCTGTTCATTCAAATAGTGTTTTTTCTGCAAGCCCTCCATTTGCTCCTTTACCCTGCCCTTTATTTTTTGGGACATGGTAAAGACTTCTGTTTCCTTCTGAATCAGCTTTAATAATAAAAAAAATCTACTCTCTATATTTCCGCATTCAAGCAATTTTTGCTTGTCAGCCATTTTAAATGGCATATGGGCGGCAATGGTATCTACATATCGGGACTCATGGGCGGCAATAGCATCGAGGGTTTTAAAAAAAGTCTGGGCCACGGCGCCGGAAAGTTTGGCATAATGTTCAAATGCTTCGGTGACGGTTCTGATGACAGCTTCCCTTGCTTTTGCGGGCAAAGGCTCTTCAACCACCTCGATATACTCGACACTGAGAAAACCATCCTCATCAGTCAATTTGACAATTTTACCTCTTTCACACCCCTCAACCAATGCCTTAACGCTTCCATCCGGCAGTCTAAGAAGCTGAGTTATCTTGGCTTCTGTACCCACCTGAAAAACATCGTTAATATTTGGCTTTAAAACCTCCGGATCTTTTTGAGTGGTTAAAAAAATTTTCTTGTCTGCCATCATGGCTTCGGACAGGGCCTTGATAGATTTATCCCTTCCGACAAAAACAGGAGTAATGATGGATGGGAACAACACCATATCCCTTAAAGGCACGAGTGGCAGTTGTTTTTTTAAACTTTCTGAGCCATCAGAATGTAAGAATTTAGGTAATTTAATCATTAAATTTTAGAACTCTCTTTATTTTACGCCTGCTTTTTCGGCTGTTCATAAAGCAGTATCGGGGCTTCATTTTTTAATACGACTTCTTCACCGACTACGCACTCTCTCACATTTTCTTTTGAAGGAATTTCATACATGATATCCAGCATGGTTTCTTCCATAATAGCTCGAAGCCCCCTTGCACCTGACTTTCTTTTTACAGCTTCTTTGGCCATTGCCTCCAGGGCTTCATCTGAAAAATGAAGCTTTACACCTTCAATCTTGAATAATTCCTGGTATTGTTTAACAAGGGCGTTCTTTGGCTCGGTCAAAATTTTAACCAATGATTTCTCATTGAGCTCACCAATAGATGTAATAATGGGCAGGCGGCCTAAAAACTCCGGTATAAGGCCAAATTTAATCAAGTCTTCGGGCTTGAGCTGTTCAAGAAGCTCCCCGATATTTTTATCTTTATTACCGATGATCTTAGCTCCAAACCCCATGGTTTTCTTGGTAATTCTTCTTTCTATCACTTTTTCAAGCCCTGTAAAAGTGCCCCCGCAAACAAAAAGGATATTGGATGTATCAACTTTTACATAATCCTGCTGGGGATGTTTTCTCCCCCCTTTTGGCGGGATGCTGGCAATGGTTCCCTCTATAATTTTTAAAAGAGCCTGTTGCACACCTTCCCCTGAAACATCCCGGGTAATGGAAGGGTTGTCCCCACGCTGGGATATTTTATCGATCTCATCAATATAAATAATGCCCTTCTGGGCTTTCACAATATCGTAGTCTGCATTCTGCACAAGGGAAAGTATTATATTTTCAACATCTTCCCCAACATAACCCGCTTCTGTTAAAGCCGTTGCATCTGCAATTGCAAAGGGAACATCTAAAAATCTGGCAAGGGTCTGTGCAAGAAGCGTCTTTCCACATCCAGTAGGACCAAGGATAAGGATATTACTCTTTTGAATTTCCACATCTTCATTTGTCTTTTCTATGCTTGAACTGAGACGCTTGTAATGATTGTAAACCGCCACAGCAAGAACTTTTTTGGCTCGATCCTGCTCAATGACATAAGTATCAAGCAATTGTTTGATCTGCCTGGGTGTTAAAAAATCCTTTACCCCATCTGTATCAACTTGTTTTTCTTTTTCTTCATCCTCAATAATCTCACCGCACAATTTAATACATTCATTACAAATATATACGCTTGGTCCTGCAATCAGCTTTTTAACCTCTTTTTGATTTTTACCACAAAAAGAACAGAAAAACTGATCATTGTCTTCTTTTTTACGAGCCATAATTTATGCTACTCCTTTGAAGAGTCGTCTGTCTCTTCTTCCAACTCACTTCTATCCGTAACAACCCTGTCTACAATACCATATTCCTTGGCTTGAATTGCTGACATGAAAAAATCTCTGTCTGTATCTTCTGATATTTTTGCAATATCCTGACCCGTGTGAGAGGATAAAATTTCATTTAAGATATCTTTCATTCTTAAAATCTCATTGGCCTGGATTTTAATATCAGTGGCCTGGCCCTGAGCACCGCCAAGTGGCTGATGAATCATTATCCTGGCATTTGGCAGAGAAAATCTTTTTCCTTTTGCACCGGCCGTCAAAAGAAGTGCTCCCATACTGGCGGCCTGTCCGATACATACTGTTGCCACATCTGGCTTTATGTATTGCATGGTATCATAGATAGCCATTCCAGCTGTTACCACACCACCTGGTGAATTGATATAAAAACTGATGTCCTTTTCAGGGTCTTCTGATTCCAGAAACAAAAGCTGGGCAACAATAACATTGGCAACTTCATTATCAATAGCTGAGCCAATAAAAATAATTCTATCTTTTAAAAGGCGTGAATAAATATCATATGCACGCTCCCCTCTGTTGCTTTGTTCAACAACCATTGGAATTAGAGGCACGATTCAACTCCTTATCATTATTTTGTTTTAATAGTTCTGATTACACATTAAATGATTACTCTTTTTCTTCTTTTAATGCTTCTTCTTCTTTTATTACATCTTCTTCTTTAACCGCATCTGGTTCTTTAACCGCATCTGGTTCAACTTGTGTGATGCAGCCTTTCTCTATTATAAGGTCAACAGCTTTTTTTTCAAGCTGTGTCTGTTTATAATATTCAAGTTGTTTGGGATCCTGGTTAAAATAATTTTTTACTGCATCAACAGGTGCATTCATTCCCATGGCCATTTCTTCAAAACTTTTTTCCAGTTCTTCATCATTAAGTTCAAGTTTTCCCTGGGAAATAATTTTATCCAGAATCAAATGTCTTCTGGCTTGTTTTTCTGCTACATCACGATACTGGGTTCTGAGTATATCCTTACTGAGGCCTGCTTCTTCAAGGGAGGTATTATTTGCGGCATAGGCTTGCTCTGCTTCCATTGTAATACCGTTGAGCTCTCCTTCAATCATTGCATCAGGCACTTCAAACTCATATTTTTTCAAAAGATTTTGGAAAATCTGTTCGGAAAGTTCATGCTTTATCCTTTGCGCATATCCTTTTTCCAGATTTTCACGAATGGACGTTCGGACATCATCCAGACTTTCAAATTTCCCCAGACCTTTTGCAAGTTCATCATTGATTTCAGGCAGAATTTCTTCCTGAATTTCTTTTAGCCTTACCTTATATACAATAGTTTTACCCTTCAAATTTTCATCATCATGGTCTTCTGAATACGGCACTTCTATTTCAAGATCCTGTACCGGGATTGCACCTGTCAATTTCTCTGAAAATTCTTTGGGCAAAACTTTCTGTCCTATTCCCATGAGATAATTTTCAACTTTGGGTGTATTATCAAAGGGTTCTTCATTTAAAAAACCCTCATAATCTATCAAAACAAAATCACTCTCTTTTACAGGTCGTTCTTCTTGTACTGTCTCTTTTTTCGCCATTGTTTTCTGAATCATGAAAATCTGGCTCTCTATCTCACCATCTGATACTTCATACTTTGTTTCTTCCAGGGCAATTCCTTCAAATTCAATATCCTCAATTTCTGGTTTTATTTCCACAGTGATATCAAAAATATAGGCATTTTCAGGATCCAGTGGTGGTGGATCCATTTGCGGGCCACCAATAATATTCAAATCATGTTCTTTAATAGCTTCAATAAATGCTTCCTGTATTAAACGAGGTGCAACATCGGCGTGAACATCTTTTGAAAATCTATTTTCCAATACCTTACGAGGAATTTTACCCTTTCTAAATCCCTTTACATCAGCTTTCTTTTTCAAGTCATTGTATGCCTTATTCAGCTCTTTGGTAACATCTTCCTTAGAAATTTCAAAAGACAACATTTTTTTCACACTGCTCTTATCTTCAATTTTTACCTGCATTTTCCCGTCCTGTCTTCATTTATTAAAATTGAATTATATATAAACATTACTTCAAATAATTAAAAAAATGTAATATATAAAAATAATATTATATCAAAAGTACTTTTACACAAAGTTTGCTAAAATAACGCTTATATATAAAGGTGTCAAGAAAATTGGCCAAAGAAACCGTTTTACTCTTTATTATCACTGTATTAATGATCATGCCCGGCACAGTATTTAGCAACAGCATGATTCAAACCACCCAACGCATTATTGTGATTGACCCGGGCCATGGAGGGCCTTATAGCGGACTTGCCACTTCCGGTGGGGTACAAGAAAAAACCATTGCCTTAAAGCTGGCCCAAAAAACAGCCCAAAAACTTGAAGCCCATTATAATGTAATTTTAACAAGAATAAAAGATACAAATATATCCCCGCATGAAAGAATGTTTATAGCCAATAAAAACTCTGCTGAGTTTTTTCTCAGCATCCATTTGCACAATTCAAAAGAACCATCCAGCTTTTTCTTTTATTTTGATCCACCTGAACCAGATAAGGGGGAAACGCCTGCTGCAGAAAATACATGGAAATCTCAGCCCCTTTTTCATCAGCCTGAAAGCAAGCAGGCCATCAATTCATTTTTAAGCATTTTTTCAGCCCATAAAAAAACAAATCATTTTTTTTCAAAGGGTGCCCCCATCATACTACTTGAAGGTGCAACCATGCCGGCTATATTGATTGAGCCCTTATCTATTTCCATACTGCCCCACAACCCGGATGAGATGAACATTCTTCTTGATGAATATGCAGTGCTCATTGCAAAAAGTATTGACCTTTATTTTGAAAAAAAATAAAGGTCGCCTTATTTAAATTCCTTGCCTTTATTATCTCAAAATGATAATTACTGCGATTGTGTTAATTATTGAATCGGGGCGTAGCGCAGCCTGGTAGCGCGCTTGCTTTGGGAGCAAGATGTCGGAGGTTCGAATCCTCTCGCCCCGACCAATAAACACGACCCCCCTGCAAATTAGACTTGAAAAAAATTTAAAAACCAACTATATATGCATCTTCCGGCTGTGCAGGCCGGGTGCGCATTATTCTGATCGGTCGCCTCGTAACAGAAGGCCATGAACCTCGTCAGATCCGGAAGGAAGCAGCGATAAGTGATATCTTCCGTGTCGTGGATCGATCCCGATCATGCAATTTTACGTTAACCCCTTCTGCCAGCCGGATCTTTTCTTTTCAAGCCTGCATTTTATATCTTGACATGCTTTTAAACAGACTTATTTTTTTCCCAATAATTCAATTTACATTTTGTATAAATTACTCTTACTTAAAGTGATGTTTGGAGCAGGCAAAAATTGGCAAAAATAAAAGAACAAAAAAAGAACGAGTCCGATACAACGGATACTCCCATAAAAAAAGTTAAAACCAAAGCTAATTCCAACAAAAAGGAAGGTATAGAAGAGCTAAAAAAACAACTTGCATCTGAAAAAGATCGTGTTTTAAGGCTTTCAGCTGAATTTGAAAATTACAAAAAAAGAAAACAGCGGGAATCAGATGAGTTTAAAAAATTTGCCAATGAAACAATTTTCAGACAACTCCTGACTATTGTGGATAACCTGGAAAGGGCAATCTTTTCTACAAAAGAAAATTCAGATGAGGGGGGATTACTTGAAGGCATTAAACTAACCTACAAAGAAATTATCAAACTCTTTGAAACCTTTAATGTTAAGCCTATAGAGGCTGAAAACCAAATATTTGACCCAAACTTTCACCAGGCTGTCACCCAGGTAGAAACCGATGACTTTCCTGAGAACAGTGTCACAACTGTACTTCAAAAGGGGTACCTCCTTCATGACAGATTAATAAGACCTGCCATGGTTGTTGTCTCAAAAAAAGTAGAAGAAAAAACTAAAGAAACTAAAGAAAATTAAAGATATCTTGGAGGATATGTTATGAGTAAAATAATAGGAATAGATCTTGGAACAACCAATTCATGTGTAGCAGTTATGGAAGCTGGCGGTGAAGTAAAAATTATTACCAATGCTGAAGGAGGGCGAACCACGCCATCTGTTGTTGCTGTTTCTGAAAGCGGTGAGCGCATTGTTGGGCAAGCCGCAAAAAGGCAGGCTGTCACCAACCCTGAAAACACTGTTTTTGCTGTTAAAAGACTGATCGGAAGAAAATTTAATTCAAAAGAAGTCCAGGATGATATCCCTAATCTTCCTTATAAAATTGAAGCCGCATCCAATGGGGACACCAGAATCAATTTAAGAGGAAAACAAAACAGCCCTGCTGAAATTTCATCCTTTATACTGGCAAATATTAAAAAGACTGCCGAAGATTACCTGGGTGAAGAAGTCAAAGAGGCGGTTATTACTGTACCAGCCTATTTTAATGACAGTCAGAGACAAGCCACAAAAGATGCCGGAAAAATCGCCGGTCTTATAGTAAAACGAATTATCAATGAACCCACTGCTGCATCTTTAGCCTATGGTCTTGATAAAAAAGGTGAAGAAAAAATTGCCGTGTTTGACCTAGGTGGCGGTACCTTTGACATTTCTGTCCTTGAAATCGGTGATGGTGTATTTGAAGTAAAATCAACATCCGGTGATACCCATCTGGGTGGAGAAGATTTTGACTTAAGGATTATTGAATATATTGCCGATGAATTTAAAAAGACCCAGGGCATTGATGTCAGAGGGGATAAAATGGCACTTCAACGCCTTAAGGAAGCTGCTGAAAAAGCTAAGATGGAGCTTTCAACATCCACTGAGACCAGTATCAACCTGCCGTTTATCACTGCAGATGCATCCGGCCCGAAACACCTTGATATAAGACTGACCAGAGCAAAACTTGAATCCCTGGTAGCAGATCTTTTAGACAGACTTGAACAACCCTGCCGAACAGCTTTAAAAGAAGCCAAATTGGGTGCGGGTGGTGTTGATGAAGTGGTTCTTGTTGGGGGTATGACCCGAATGCCTGCGGTTCAAGAACGTGTTGAAAAAATATTTGGGAAAAAGCCCCATAAGGGCGTAAATCCGGATGAGGTTGTTGCCATGGGTGCTGCTGTGCAGGCAGGTGTTCTCCAGGGGGATGTACATGATGTGCTCCTTCTTGATGTTACACCACTTTCTCTTGGTATTGAAACCCTGGGCGGTGTTATGACCACACTCATTGAAAAAAACACAACCATACCCACCAAAAAAAGTCAGGTATTTTCAACTGCTGCTGATAATCAGCCGGCTGTTTCCATCCACGTACTCCAGGGGGAAAGACAAATGTCAACAGACAATAAAACCCTGGGACAATTTGAATTGTCAGACATTCCACCGGCACCAAGAGGCGTTCCCCAGATTGAGGTTTCCTTTGATATTGATGCCAATGGGATTGTTCATGTAGCAGCAAAAGACAAGGCTACGGCTAAAGAGCAATCCATCAGAATCTCAGCTGCCAGCGGCCTTTCAAAGGAAGAAGTCGACAAAATGGTTAAGGATGCTGAATTGCATGCAGAGGATGACAAGAAAAAAAGAGAACTGGTTGATACAAAAAACAGTGCTGAAGCGCTTGTTGACCAGACTGAAAAAACCTTGAAAGAGCATGGTGACAAGGTCGATGAAGCAACCAGGAAAGATATTGAATCTGCTGTTGAAGCATTGAAACAGGCCAAAGATTCAAACAATATTGATGAATTGAAACAAAAAATAGAAATCTTGTCAAAGGCATCCCATAAGCTTGCCGAAGTCATGTACCAGCAGGCAGCCGCCCAGGGCGGACAAGATGGCCAGGGTGCTCCGGGTGCTGATGCTGATGCCGGTGCTTCTCCCCAGGATGACGAAGATGTTGTTGATGCTGATTTCGAAGAGGTTAAAAAAGATAAATAAAATCGAACAAAACCCGATTAAAACCAAATTAAAATAGGATAAAACCTGTTGAATATAATCCTGCCGTGGTCTATAGTTGCCCGGCAGGATTTTTTATATTTATAGAAGGGCTCTTAATTATAAATGATTATTACCCAGATTTTAGCAAGAAATGCATCGTTGTATAGAGACAAAACCGCACTTGTCGAACGAATGCCTTCTCTAAACTCCCGAAAATCCATTACCTGGGAAGAGTTTTACACAACTTCCAACCGCTTTGCCAATGCCCTTACAAAAAAGGGCATCCAAAAAGGGGAGAAAATTGTACAATTGATGACCAATTGTCTTGAATGGCTTCCCATTTATTTTGGCATACTTTATACAGGTGCATGGGCAGTTCCGCTAAACTTCAGGTTTGAATCTGATAAGATCCTTCTTTGTACAAACACAGCTGAAGCCAAGGTCTTTATTTTCGGTGAAGAATTCATTGAAAGAATTGAAGCTGTCAGAGATGAGCTTGAAAAATCTGTTCATTTATGGATTTTCACAGGGCCGGAAGCGTCTTGTCCTGACTGGGCAGTGCAATATGAAACATTTATTGAACCTGAATCAGGAAACGAGCCACCAGATGTTGATCTTGATATCGAAGATGATGCAGCCCTGTATTTTACCAGCGGCACAACAGGTGACCCCAAGGCCGTTCTTTTAACCCATAAGAATCTTGAGCATGCCTGCTATATTGAACATAACCACCATGGCCAGACCCATGATGATATCTTCCTTTGTATTCCTCCTTTGTATCACACTGGTGCCAAAATGCACTGGATGGGCAGTTTTCTTGTGGGAGGAAAATGTATCCTTCTCAAAGGCGTAACCCCCCAATGGATTATTGAAGCTGTTTCCGAAGAGCTGTGCACAATTGCCTGGCTTCTGGTTCCATGGGCCCATGATATACTTATTGCCATTGAAAATAAAGAGCTTGATCTTTCAAAATTCAAGCTTTCCCAATGGCGGCTGATGCATGCCGGCGCCCAGCCAGTACCGCCAAGCCTGATTGAAAACTGGAAAAAATATTTCCCAGACCAGGATTATGACACCAACTATGGCCTGACCGAATCAACGGGTCCCGGGTGCGTACATTTAGGGCTTGAAAATGCCGACCGGATTGGCCCCATCGGGTTACCGGGATTTGACTGGGAAGCAAAGATTGTTGATAAACAGGGGAATCATCTTTTTGCCAATGAATCAGGGGAACTCATTGTCAAAGGCCCGGGGGTAATGAAAGAATATTATAAAAATCCCGAGGCAACGGCCAGGACACTTAAAGACGGGTGGCTTTACACAGGTGACATTGCCCGATATGATAAAGACTGGTTTATCTGGCTTGTGGACCGCAAAAAAGACATGATTATCTACGGCGGAGAAAACATCTTCCCCGTTGAAATTGAAAATTTCTTTCAGAACAATGAAAAAATAAAAGATATTGCAGTCATAGGTATCCCGGATGACAGGCTTGGGGAAATCCCTGCCGGAATCATCAGCGTTAAACCAGGGTGTATGCTTTGTGAGAGCGATATCATTGAATTTCAGCAGGAACTGCCCCGGTACAAACAGCTTAAAAAAATCTTTTTTGGTGATATTCCTAGAAATCCCACGGGGAAAATCGAAAAGCCAAAGTTGAGAAGAATATATGCTGAAGACAAACGAAAAGATATTCGAAAACTTCTTCGATAGTCTTAATAACCTAAAGGTCACACGTAACCTGAAGGTCACACGTAAAGGAGATCAATTGAAATCTTTATTCCACAGGATCAATCTGAACCTATTTTCAGCCCTTCTTGCCTGTTGTATCCTTTGTGTAACTACATCTGCCCTGGGCAATGAAATTATTAAAGAAGATATTCTAACTGCCATTGAAAAAAAATATTCAGGAAAAAGTTTTGAGGCTGATTTTACCCAAATTTCAAAACTCGCCGCCCTTGATATCACAGAAAATGCATCTGGCAAAGCATATTTCAGTCATCCCGGAAAAATGAGATGGAAATATAAAGAACCTGAGCACCATGAAATCATTACCAATGGCAAATTGCTATGGATTTTCCGGCCCGAAGAAAACCAGGTTATGCAGGGGGATGCCGCCCAGTTTTTTAAAGCCGGGGCTGGAGGTTCTTTTTTATCAGACATTTCTCTTGTAAGAAAAAATTATACCATCCACATTAATAAAATTACTGACGATTATGCAGAAATGAGTCTGGTTAGCCCAAAAAAAAATCCAGATATATCTTCGATTGTCATCTGGATATCCCGAAAAAGCCATGAGATTGAAAGGGTTATTATCAAAAATGCCTATGATGATACCACCCGGTTTGAATTCTATAATATTCAATTTAAAAAAATTGACCCTGATGTATTTGAGTTTAAACCTTTTGAAGGGTTAAACATTATCAATTTGGACTAAATTATTATTTAAGGTTTACATAAATGAAAGAAAAAATTAAACAACTTGCCAAAGAGAAAAATGCCATCATCCTGGCTCACAATTATGAACCCCCTGAGATTCAGGATATTGCTGACCTTTGTGGCGATTCTCTTGAATTAAGTATCAAAGCCTCAAAAACTAAAGCAGACATAATCGTCTTTTGTGGTGTTCATTTCATGGCTGAAACAGCATTCATTCTTTCTCCTGAAAAAACCATCCTTTTACCCAATACTGATGCTGGCTGCCCCATGGCAGATATGGTTGATCCTATTACCCTAAAAGCAAAAAAACAGGCCCTGGGCAATATACCAGTTATCACCTATGTGAATTCTTCTGCTGCAGTAAAAGCTGTTTCCGATATCTGCTGTACATCTGCCAATGTAATAAAAGTTGTCAACAGCATTGACAGCGATGAAATCCTGATGACACCGGATAAAAACCTTGCCCTATACGCTGCTGCAAATACCTCAAAAAAAATCCATCTCTGGGATGGATACTGCCCTTTTCACAATATCTTAACTTCCCAGGATGTAAAAAGGGCTAAAAAAGAGCACCCAGAAGCGCTTTTTATAGCTCATCCGGAATGTCCGCCTGAAGTTCTTGCCCTTGCTGACAGCATCCAATCCACTTCTGGAATGATAAAGTTTGCAGGCCAGTCTGATCATTCTTCTTTTATCCTGGGAACAGAAACAGGTTTGCTCTATCCCATCTCAAAAAAATATCCGGAAAAAACATTCTATCCTGCATCTGAAAAAATGTTTTGCATGGATATGAAAAAAATTACATTGGAAAACATTGCAGACAGTCTTGAAAATTTAACCGGAAAAATCAAGGTTCCGGAAAATATCAGAAGAGACGCATTAGGGGCTGTCCAAAAAATGATCAGTCTATAAAAAAACAAGCCTTACATTGAGTCAAATGCTTCATCCGGGATATCAGCATTGGAATAAAATTTCTGGATATCATCGCAGTCATCTAAAGCTTCCATGAAATTGATCATCTGCTCGGCTTCTTTTCCTTCAACCTTGGTCATATTCTGAGGAATCATGGTTATTTCAGCCATTTCAACCTTGATCTCTGCTGCATCAACAGCTTCTTTTACCACATCAAAGTCTGCAGGTTCAGTTATAATCTCAAATGAATCTGTTTCTTCTTTAATATCTTCTGCTCCGGCATCTAACGCCACTTCCATGAGCGTGTCCTCATCTGAATCCTCTTTATTGACGACAATAAGCCCTTTTTTATCAAACATCCAGGCAACACACCCGTCTGTCCCTACATTTCCACCGGCTTTATTAAAAACCTGGCGCACCTCTGCAATCGTTCTGTTTCTATTGTCAGTTAAGCATTCCACCAGAACGGCAACACCGCCGGGGCCATAGCCTTCATATAGGATTTCCTCGTAATTAACCCCATCAAGGTCGCCCGTTCCCTTTTTAATTGCTCTTTCAAATGTATCCTTGGGCATATTCTCGGATCTGGCTGTAATCAACGCACTCCTTAACCGTGGATTAGTTTCAGGATCACCTCCGCCCATCCTGGCAGCAACTGTAATTTCCTTTATTATTTTGGTAAAAATCTTACCCCTTTTGGCATCGGTAGCCCCTTTTTTATGCTTTATTGTCGACCACTTGCTATGTCCTGACATTTTATATGTCCTCCTTACTTCTTATATTTTGCTATAATATATATTTCTTTACTCTGTTTTCTGCAACTCTCGGGTTTAAATATTTTGCACTCTTTAAATTTTGACTTAACATTTTTTTGAAATTCATTAAAGTCATTGCCCTGAAATATCTTACAGATAAAATTACCATTTTGAAGCAAAAAATCATCTGCAACCTTTAAAGCCATATTGCAAAGTTCAAAAGATTTTAATGCATCCACGTCCTTTCTTCCGCTTGTTGAAGGCGCCATATCACTGAGAATTGCATTGAATCGGGTATTTTCATCTAAAAAAGATTCATTGGTAAGATTGAGTATATTATCTTCAATTGCAATCACATTTTCAGGCAAATGAATCTCGACCTTTTTTAAATCAATACCAAACACTTTCCCATGATTCCCTACTTGTTTGGCTGTATATAACAACCATGAACCCGGTGCGCACCCAAGGTCAAGCACCCGATCGTTTTTTTTTAAGACTTGGAATTTATTTTGAATTTCTTCAAGTTTATACACGGATCGCGCCGGATAATTCTCGGTTTTTGCCTGCCGGGTCAAATGATCTGCCCATTTATTCTTGCCTGGTTTTTTATTGTTTTGGTTTTTCTTTTTTGGGGCTGCCATTAAAATAAGACCTCCATAGCATCCTTTAGAAAGCTGACACTTTCAATGGTCATTCCTTTTATCTTTGATAATTGTTTGATCGTACTGCTGGGTACAAGGCATTTTGTAAATCCCATTTTTGCGGCTTCCTTAATTCTTGCCCGGACATGACCCACGGCCCTTATCTCTCCTGTAAGTCCGATCTCTCCGATCAAAGTTGTTTTTTTATCAATGGGTTTATCCAGAAAACTGGACGCCAGTGCTGCTGCAATGGCAAGGTCCACTGCCG
>Ga0208648_1001376_pt1 | contig 20085 bp, 20 predicted proteins | sample AntAceMetag02UKL_FD_184772 | JGI IMG/M metagenome (GOLD analysis project Ga0208648, IMG submission 184772) | Saline lake microbial communities from Ace Lake, Antarctica - Antarctic Ace Lake Metagenome 02UKL (SPAdes) (version 2) | ecosystem: Environmental > Aquatic > Non-marine Saline and...
CCTGCTGGAACCCATCGGAAACATTCCGCCAGTTGAAGCCGAACAACGCTACTACGCCATGCTGGACGAACCAGCCATGGCAGCATAACTTAAACCAAATAGCCTCCGACAATTCCGGGGCGGTTCAGATCGCCAAGTTCACACCTCAAGAGAACAAGGTAATGGCCCCCTTAATTTGTGGGGCAAACTCGATGAAGGGAAGTGGCGTGGAATTTAGATCAGAAAAACAAAAGGAATTCTTCAGTCGCGTCGTGACACACATTGCCAAGCCCGACCTGCCTTTACTGCTAGAAGGCGCAACTGGCCTTGGCAAGACACTTCCCTATATGCTGGCCGCGTTGAGATCGGGCAAAAGAGTGGCATTAGTCTATCCAACCCACCAGTTGATCAATCAGGCACTTGCGTCTTGGGATTTAAAGACCGCACTGGCGGATACGCCTAGAACACTGGTCGCGTTTAGACCTCGTGCATATTTCAACGATGATCAGAAGGCTTATCAGGATAACAAACAAGACGCTTTGGCGGCCGATATTATGTTGTGTACCTCTGTCTCTGTGATCATCGATCAGCGAATGGGTGGCGGATATAACGGGTCGACTGAGCGAGAGGTCATCATATTCGATGAGGCCGATCAGCTACCGGCGTTTGCAGCTTTGACATCTGATGTAACGATCACGCGCCAGGAGCTGCGCGATCATGGTGTGACTGGAGTGACGCCCAAGCAGACTGTGAGCGATCTGCTGAAGAAGAAGTCGGTGAAGGGCGAGTTGCAAGGTCGAGCTAAACTGATCTGCGAAGCAATTGAACAGGACGTTTGGTTTGCGAAGGCAGGCATGACTGACGATGGCGGCGTGGCAGTGTATTCGCGTCTGCCGGGTCGGCTGCTGAAGAAAGTATCCAACCGGCCTTCGACCGTATTTGTTTCAGCCACATTGTCAGTAGGTGGCTCGTTCAACGACTTCAAACGTGCCATGGGTATTGGCGATCAAAGTAAACTGTCCACCCCCAGCATTGAACCTGTTCATCACGGTACGCTGACTTTCGATTTCCGAACCGAATACGCAGTTGATACAGACGAATGGCTGACCGGAGTGGTTGAAGAGATCAATGGCGCAGACGGACCGGTGCTGGTCGCGACCCCTTCGCACGCTTTGGCTCAGAAGTTGGGAGCACGGATCACTGACGCCGTGGTTCGTCAGGCCGACGAGACAACCAGCGAAGCCGTAAAGCGGCTTGGTAACACAAGCATATTGATCGCTGCTGGCGCTTGGGCAGGCCTAGATACACCCGTAGAGTGGGCGACTATCGTTGTGCCGCGCGTTCCCTTCACAGGGCCGAAGATGGTCTACGACGTCTGGCACGAAGACGCCGAAGAACAGGCTGTCACAATCGGCGAGGCAATGACGCACTATATTGATAGTAAGAACTCAGCTGCACGGAGAATGAAGCAAGTCTTTGGCCGTGGGTTGCGTCATCCAAAAGCAATTTGCCGTGTCGTGATTTGTGACCCACGCATCGATCAACTTGGCGATATTGCGCCCAAGCGCTTCAAGGCAGGGTTCTGGGAAGGCCGTAAGATCGAGCAAACCCGCACTGTGTCAGAACGAAACCCCGCATTGCGTAAAGATGCGCTACTTCATCACGGCACGGACTGCCAAGCGTGCGATTTCAAGCCAGTGTCACTGCGCCAGGTGGAAGTTCACCACCTCAATCCGCTGGCCGACCGGGTGGGGGGCTATACGAAGATAGAAGACGTTGCCGTGCTCTGCCGCAACTGCCATGGACTGGTGCATTCGGAGGATCCACCAATCCCGCTGGACCGGCTAAGAAAAACGAAGAAAGAGCGCAAGCCTAAATTCTCAATCTCAATGGGGTAGCGCACCAAGTGTACGCCAGATGTGCTGTGACAGCCGACAGATTGTGACACATGCGATTTGGGCACTGTGGATGCGCTGGGGCACGGTATGGTCGTTTGTGCCCCATGTCGCTCGTCATTCATAACACATCAAATTGGCGACGGATTGTCGTTCGAAATGTGCATTAGAAAGATCAGCGCGTTCCCGCTTCTTGATGGCATGGCCTTGAATGAAAAATGGGCCTGCTGCGTGCAGGCCAGCGTTCTCAATGGTACAATGGAGTGCCGAAAGAAACGGCGGGTAATTCCTGAGCAGGTCTTCGTGGGACACTTTGTCCCTTGAGGATTTTTCGGCGAAGCGTAGCCAAGACTTTACGACCGGCCCGGCGGTGTTCTTCAGGCGAGAGGCAATTGTCGAAATAGTAATTCAACCCCTATCCTCCGGCACATCATCTGAAATTTCGAGGAATCTCATGGAAGGACAAACTCCATCATCAATACGTTGGCACTTCGGCCCGGAATGGCCGGGGCGTCGTTGTGGAGCCAGGACGCGACAGGGAACGCCCTGCCAGAAGCCTGTATTGCGCGGAAGGAACCGTTGTCAGTTGCATGGCGGTCGTGCCGGGGCACCACGTGGCAAAAGGCATGGCAACTACAAGCATGGGCGGTACACGATCACAGCCACGGAAAGGCACCAAGAGGCCATGGCGCGCATCAGGTATTTATTGCTGCTGGGGCGGGCCTGCAGGATTTTTAATTGAAGATTGCCGGGCAAGAAATAGATGCCACATCACGACCCCCACCCAAAATATAGAAGATAGTACCCCTATGACCCCCAGCCCACCGGCACAAAAGGGAACCGATTTAAGGTATTTTCATAGTCAAAAGGGCACCGTTAGCGGGTTATTGGGGCACTGGGGATGCGTTTTTTGACACTGGAGGTGAAGGGCGTGGCCGTTTCGTGCCAGCCTTCTGGCGTCCGGCTTTGTACCGGGATAGCGCCGCATCAGCCGTGACTTGATTAACCGAATGCCATTCATCCGTAGGCGGCGTATTTCCGACGGGCAGATACGTGAGTCGGTATGCCTGCGGGTTCCTGATTTGTCCGCCGAATTTGTTGTTCGGTTGGATGATCCGCAAGAGGCCGAGGGCGTCTCCAAGCTTAAGGGAGCGCGTGATGTCCTTTCGGGACAAACCGGCTTCAGCCAATTGCCCATAGGAAACAAGGAGGTTCCCGTTTGCGGTTCCAGCATGTTGCAAGTGCTCTATTTCGATACGCTCCAAAATGCGCATCAGCGGCACGCTTCGCGAGCGCCATGCGGGGCTTTGCAGCATCGGGAGTCGATGCGCAACCCACGCCACGCCTGCGAGATAATTGCTGCTATTTTTCTTCGCCATTTGTCGCTCCGTTCCAGCCGTACAGCGGGCCGCAATGACGGCATTCACGTTGCGAAACCCCTCTGCGCAAGGTATCCCCGCATTTCGGGCACTTCGAGCCAGAACGCTGAATTGACGTTGCGCGGACTCGTGAGGGATATCGTGGATCGACGGGCTTTCCCCCATCGACGACGACTTCGGCTTCGGTGCTCGCCTTGTGGGTCGGGCGAATATCGATGGTGGGCAATTGGTCAATCCGCGCCGGAAAGCTTTCAAGGATAGTTATTGCGGATGGAAGATCTTCGGCCTTGAGGGCACGGATGGCGGCCATGAGAGCATCGCGAGTACCAAAGTAGCCGATATTGTCCCAACGCGCTCTACCGTGCCTTTTTCCGGCTCGTTTCTGCAGAATCCATTGATGACCGTCCGGCGCTTCGACGACACGAAGTCTGTCGTTTATCTTGCAAATCAAATTCATGTCGTTCTCCCGTTTGGCCGATAGATATCAACGGTCGAGAGAGCGACAACGGCTCCGGAATAGAAAACAGTGATCCGCGCTATCAGTGCCGGTGCCTTATTGTGACGAGTTGGGAGGAACCGAAGTTCCCCCACGTCTGGCACATAGCATTTCCGGTGCCGCAAATAGGTTTCAGCGAGGGTTCCAGCGATGGGGCGCGCAGAGCGCCATATGCTGTCTGCGGTGGATGACCACGCCAAGCATTTTTGCGCTACCGCGTTCATGAAACTTGCTCCGGGGAAAGCCGGCATCGGTCGTCAAGCCATTTCCTTGCCTCGGCAATTGAGTAATTTTTTTCTCGCATTACTAAGTCCACGAGGTCGCCTTCTTCTCCACTCCCAAAATCTTTGAACCGCCCGGCTCGGTCTCCAGCGACATGAACGCACAGGCTTCCATTGGGTCTATAACGCCAATCATCCGCGTTGTTAAAATCCCTGTTGGGTTTGCCAAGCAAGGAGCGCGAAACGTCTCGTGCATGTGGTGCATATCTTTCCGTCAGGTCACCCATGGTCATGCCTCCTCTCTATTGGATTTGGCAGTTTCAGCGCGGTCGCTGTCACCGGCATCGATGCTCAATACACAGCGTGTTTCCAGCCACACAGTGATTTCCGATTCGCGCCAACCGATTTTGCGGAGACCGATCCGGATACGCTTCGGGAATTCTCCTGCCTTTTCAAGTCGCCATATTTGGCTGCGGGAGAGGGGAATAATGTCACGTAGGTCTTTCTGCGTGAGGATTCGGTCTGTCCATGGCGGATGCATAGGCTGCTCCTTGGCTCGTGTTGCGACGAACGGGAGCATACGTCACGGTGGGGGCGATGCGGAAATGTAAACTTGTGCATCGCGAGTAAAGACCAGCACATATATAATTGGTAAATATCTATAGATAGTTTATATTGATATAAAAGGAAATATATATTAGTAATAATAAGTGTAAATTACGTTTTGGGGTCTATTCCTTTGAAAAGTCCGTGGGCGCTAATTGGTCAACTCTCCGATCATATCGGGGCCAAGCTGATCTATGCAGCGGTACCAAATGCCAAAGTCCTGATCGGCGACAAAGGCTATGACAGCGACGAGTTCCGAGAGGTGCTGAACGCCCGAAAGATCAAAGCCTGCATCCCACCACGATCAAACCGGACAGCGCCAAGGAGTTACTCCAAAAGTTTGCACAAGCAACGTCATAAGGTGGAAAACCTGTTCGCAAAGCTCAAAGACTGGCGGCGCATCGAACCTGATACGACCGCTCTGCACATACATTCATGTCGGCAATCTGCATCGCAGCAATCATCATCTTCTTGATCAATCAATGAGTCCTGACCCTAGCTACAAATCTTTTGAACCAGTCCGCTTTTCTCCAGCGAATGATCGTACTCTGATTCACACCACATTTTTTTGCGAGATCACGGCTGCTAATTGACGGGTCTCTTCGCGCTTCTTTGGCGGCACGATATTTCTTCTCGCTCATATTCGGTCGCGGATTCGGAACGGCCAATCCCGAGTCGATTTGCAGCTGGATAAGTGAATAAAGGGCGGGCGGTATGGGGTTGCCGATACGGTTGACTATTTCGAGAAATGCCAATGCGATGTCCGCTATGAGGCTTGGACTAATCAAATGGCCCGCTCTTACGCCTGCTTCGCTTACATTCTTCCTCGTTTGCACGTCATTTCGGATGCCCAAGAGAACCAATCCGCTTAGCTCCTCGATGTTCCGCAAATAAACAATGTCATCGGCGAAATCGGGATTGGAACCAAAAAGTGCCTCTTCCAAGTCCTCTGGTTTGATACCCCATTCGCGGAGACGATGTCGTTTTCCTTTGTCTTCGAGTTTCACTATAAGGCGGCCGACTGCGTCTTCCAAAATCGCTCGATTCCATTCAACCAAATCTTCGGATAGTCCGAGCTGTGTATATTCTTCCAGCGTTAGCCTTGGCTTCTGAAATAATTCGTCGTCAGACATTTCAAATTAGATCCCGTGTTCGATATTGGCTGGCAGCGATCACATTACCAAATTAGCGACAAACGCGCCCCACCGTTCTAACGCGTCTTTGCGCTGATCGAGATAGGCGTGGCGCTGGTAGACGGCGGCTATGCCGGTCACGGCACCAGAACTGTGATTTAGGATCTTATCGACCACGACGGGCTCAATACCGAGGTCGCCGGTCGCTATCGTCGCAAGCGTCCGACGCAGGTCATGGATGGTCCAGCCGTTCACGCCGGACAATTTGTCCAACCGTTCCTTAACCTTTGAGAAACCCGAGATCGGAGTGGTGCCGGTAGTCGTGAACACATAGTTGGAACCATTTAAGTGATTGATGCCATTCAGTGCTGAGACTAACTGTCGATGAAAGATGAACATGATGAGCCTTGCCGTTCTTGGCGCGCTCGCCGGGTATCATCCATTCCCTCTTTTCAAGATCAAACTCAGACCAACGAGCACCTGCCACTTCGTTGCGGCGCTGACCCGTCAGAATCAGAGTTTGGATATATGGGCCAAAAGGCTGACCAATCTGTTCCGTTGCTTCCCAGATCGCTCCCAATTCAGTTGGCGTGAGCGTACGGTCCCGGCTGTTCTCGTTCGCCGGCTTCTTTATACCGTTCGCAGGAGACACGGCGATGATGTCTTGCTCGACCGCCCAATTGAACATTCGGCGCAAATAGGCCAGCAAACGATTGGCGTGGATAGGCGTTCCACGATCGACAACGCCCGCTAGAAGCCGCTGGATGTCTTGCTTGGTGATCGTATCGATGGGCTTGTTGCCCAGCACAGGACGGACGTCACGGACCAGCGCACGACGTTTTTCGGCGGTCGATTTCCGTTTCTTTGCAGCCTGATCACGATTCAACCAATCTTCGAGCACCGTAGTAAATATAGGAGCCGCCTTTGGCTTTATTATCGCTCCGACGGTGGCGATCTGCTCGAAGAGATCGCCCGCCTTCTGACGGGCTACGGCAAGCTTGACGTCGGGATAGCGCCCAATGGTTATGCGTTTCATGCTCCCGTCTACGCGTCGCATGGCGAACCACGTCTTCGTGCCGGATGGGGCAAGCCGCAGGCCGAGGCCCCGCTGGACGGTATCATAGATATCCTTCCGGGCGGGAGGAGCTTTCAGGCTGCGTAGGAAAGTGTCGGTGAAAGCCTTTTCGGTAAGTTTCGGCATAACGTCCTCGAATGTTGTGTGTCGCGCGTTTGTGGGTTACACAGTGGGTTACAAAATCGATGACACAGAGCGAGACAACATGCAACAGATTGAGGCAGAAATATATCCAAGACATTGTTTTTTCTGACTTTGTTCCGAACACCCTGCAACGCGAAGAAACTAAGCGAAACCAAGTAGCACCAGATTCCTAATCTGGGGGTCGCGCGTTCGAATCGCGCCGGGATCACCATTTTCCGATCCACTTTCCAGAACGCGTGCCGACCTGTCAGAGCGTTTTTGCCTGCTGCTTCCTGGTGCACTTTGCACCTGACCGTGTATACTTGCCCCCAGGAAAACCGGGAGCAATCAATGCGAATACTTTTTACCGGCGGGTCGGGCAAGGCCGGGCGCCATGCGGTGGCCTATCTTCTGGACAAGGGTCACAGGGTCTTGAATGTCGATCTGACGCCCCTCGTCCATCCCGGCGTCGACAACCGCATAGCCGACATCACCAATGCCGGACAGATGTTCGATGTGATGGCGAGTTATGCCGGGTTCGACGAGCTGGAGCCGGGCACCGGCGTTCCCCGCTTCGATGCCGTCGTGCATTTTGCAGCCATTCCACGGCTTTTGTTGACAGCCGACAACGAATGCTACCGGATCAACACATTGGGCACCTACAATGTCATTGATGCGGCGGTGAAGCTTGGCGTCAGGAAGATCATCTTCGCCTCCTCGGAAACAACCTATGGCGTGTGTTTTGCCGACGGGGAACGCAAACCGGACTATCTGCCAATCGACGAGGAGCATCCGGTTGTGCCCGAAGACAGCTATGCCATGTCAAAGGTCGTCAATGAAGTCACGGCCCGCAGCTTCCAGCGGCGCAGCGGCTTTGACATTTACGGCATCCGCATCAACAACGTCATTGAACCAAATGAATATGTGCAGAACTTCCCGGCCTATATCGCCGAACCATCACAGCGCCGGCGCAATATATTTGCCTATATCGATGCCCGCGACCTGGGACATATGGTGGACCAGTGCCTTGTCACGGACGGTTTGGGCTTCCAGATCTTCAATGCGTCCAATGACGACCATTCGGTCGGCCTGTCTTCAGCCGAACTGATTGATCGTTTTTACCAGGGCGTTCCCATCCGGCAGATCGGTGAGCGGCAGACCTTCTATTCAAACGAGAAGGCGAAAAAGATGCTGGGCTTCAGCCCCAAATACAATTGGAGAATGTATCTGCACGACAATGGCGCGGTGAAGTGATCACGCGCTGTTGCCGGCGGCCCAGTTCAGGCCCCTGCGTGTCATGATACGCATTTCAGGAACATTGAATTCATCTGCCGTGTGGCCCAGCGCATTGAAGAAGACCCGACCCTTGCCGTGTTTGCGCTTCCAAACGACAGGCATCACCACACCGTCGATCCAGGGTGCATGTTCGCCGCTGAACGTGGTGGTCGCCAGCACGTCGTTGGCCGGATCGACATGCATGTAATATTGCTCTGAATGGTAATCGAAATCCTCTATGCCATCGGTAATCGGGTCGGACTTGTCGATGATATTGACCCGATAATCGATAATATTTCCGGGATGCGCCACCCATTGGCCGCCGACCATGAACTGATAGTCGACCGCCTCGCGAAATGAATCGCCCATGCCGCCGTGATAGCCGCCAAGCCCGACGCCGGATTCAACCGCTGCGACCAGATTGGAAATCTCGTCCTTCTCGGCCCTCGACTGGGTGATGATCGGAACAATCAGGTCAAGCTTGTGGATATCGGGATTTGCAAAGGCCTTGGTGGAATTGGAGATTTCAACGTCGAAACCGTCCTCGCCCAACATCCCGGCAATCACTTTTGCCCCGGCTTCCGGCGTATGGCCTTCCCAGCCTCCCCAGACGATCAGTGCTTTTTTCATCTGCCGTTCTCCTCACCGCTTTATGCCCCACAGGGGCCTGGCCGGAACGCATGGCGCGCAGTTCTCCTCCGCAGCGCCGCGCCCTCAGGCCTGTGACAACGCATCAAGTATACGCACCCAGGAACGAATGCCCTTGTGATAACTCGACAGGTCGTATTTTTCATTGGGGCTGTGAATGCGATTGTCAAACCGGCCGAAGCCGACCAGCAGTGCCTCAGCCCCCAGTCGCCGCTGAAACTCGCCGATGATCGGGATGCTGCCACCGGTTCCGGCCACCGCCGCCTCGGTCTGCCATTCCTCGCTCAGAGCCTGCAGCGTCGCCTTCAGGAAGGCGCCATCGGTGGGCATGCTGGTTGCCGGCGACAGGCCGTGGTCGGCAAAGGACACTGAGCAATCATCGGGGATCAGGGCGCGGACATGCGCCTGAAAGGCCGCACGAATTTTTTCCGGGTCCTGCCCGGCCACCAGCCTGAAGGATATTTTTGCGCTGGCAACCGCTGGAATGACTGTCTTGAAGCCGGGTTCGGTATAACCCGACCACATGCCATTGATTTCACAACTTGGCCGTGCCCAGACCTGTTCCAGCACGGAGCGGCCAGCCTCGCCTGCCGGGATGGTCAGGCCGATATCACTGAGGAATTTTTCCTGATCAAAGGGCAAACGGTCCCAAAGCGCCGCAATGGCGGGATCCAGATCGCTCACCCCATCATAAAAGCCCTTGATAGCCACGCCGCCATCGCTTGTGCGCAGGCTGGAAATGACATCGCCCAGGACCTGCGCCGCATTGCGCGCCGCATTGCCGAACATGCCCGAATGCAGATCCCTGTCGGCGCAGGTGATGGTGATCTCCTGGCCCACCAGACCGCGCAGCATGGTGGTGACAGCCGGTGTTTCGCGGTCCCACATATCGGTATCGCAGACCAGAACCGTGTCGGCCCGCAATTCATCTGCCGTTGCTTCCAGGAATGGCGCCAGGCTCCTGCTGCCGCTTTCCTCTTCACCCTCGAACAGGAATTTCACATTCAGCGGCAAGGCGCCGCGAATCTCGACATAGGCCCGGCACGCCTCGACAAAGGTCATCAGCGCGCCCTTGTCATCGGATGCACCACGCCCGACGATATGTGTCTCGCCATCGGGCTGTGGCCGCAGGACCGGCTCGAAGGGCTCGGAATCCCACAGGGCAATCGGGTCGGCCGGCTGCACATCATAATGGCCGTAGAACAGAACCTGCGGCCCCGAAACCTTGGGTGAATGGGCCACTACCATCGGGTGCCCCTGGGTGCTGCGCACCGAAGCGTCCAGCCCCATGCTCGCCAGATCCGCAGCCAGCCATTCGGCGGCCCGCCGGCAATCATCCGCATAGCCGGGATCGGTGGACACGGACGGGATGCGGATCAGGTCGAACAATCGTTCCAGCCGCGTGTCCAGTGTGGCGTCCACGTGGTCGAGAATATCGGAAACGTCACTCATGTCATACTCCTGTCCAAAGCCTCAATCCGACGGTTGAAATCGTCGGCAACCTCTATCGCCTCGGCAACCACCCGCGCCTGATCCAATGTGTGGACCTCACGCCCGCGCATCAGCCATTGCCCGGCCACCATCGTGGCGCGCACATCGCTGGCATTGAGTGCAAAAACCAATGTTGAATAGATATCGTAGATCGGCTGCACACGCGGATCATCCAGCGCGATGCGGATCAGATCGGCAGATTTGCCCGGCTCCAGCGATCCGATCTGGTCGCCCATGCCCAGAACCCGCGCGCCCTCGATGGTCGCCATGCGGATAAGTTGCCGGGCCGGCAGCACGGAACGGCTGTGGCCGAGAATCTTCTGAAACATCGAGGCCGGTGCAAGCTGCGCAAAAAGGTCAAGCGTATTGCCGCTCATGGCCCCGTCGGTGGCAATCCCCACCGTCACGCCTGCAGCACGCATCATTTCAATGGGGGCAATACCGCGTCCGGCCTTGCCGTTGGAACGGGCATTATGCGCCACACCGACGCCATGCTCGGCCAATTGCGCCGCTTCGGCCTCGTTGATATGCAGACAATGCGCCGCGATCAGCCCGGGTCGCAAAAGCCCCGCTCGCGCCACCACCTCGACCGGACGGGCATTGTGGTGCTCGGCGCACCAGGCCATCTCGGCATCACTTTCAGCCAGATGCATCTGAACCGGGTTGTTCGGGTGGGCCTCGGCCCAAGCGGCCACGCGGGCCATGATTTTTATGCCGGTGGAATAGGGCGCATGCGGCGCAATGGAGGCAATAACCAGCGGATGGCCGTCAAATTCCTCCACCAAAGCATCCGTCAGAGCAAAGGCCTCGTCAAATGTGTCATGATCCGGCGCATCAAAATCACCCAGGGTCTGGCCGACAATGCCGCGCATGCCCGATTGGGCAATCGCCCGGCCCACTTCAGCCTCGAAATAATACATGTCGGCAACCGTCGTCACGCCACCGCGGATCATCTCGAGTGCCGCCAGACGTGATCCCGCCGCCACCACCGGCGCGGTGACGCAATCGCGCTCCAGCGGCAGGATATAGCGGTATAGACGGTCATCAATGTCCTCGCCCAAGCCGCGAAAAAGCGTCATCGCCAGGTGGCAATGGGTATTGACCATGCCCGGCATGATCAGATCGCCGCCCATATCCAGGATATCATTGGCATCACTGGCATCTTCGGCAGGCGCGGCGCCTTCGCCCAGGGCTGTGATCACACCATCTTGGATACGGATCCAGCCGTTGGCGATTTCCCGCATCTGCGGGTCAACGGTCAGGATGCGGGCATTGGTCAAAAGGGTCATGATTCGACCGGCAGAACGGCACATTGATCATGCTGCGGAATCAGGAAGGCGTCCGTCCCCGGCTCCAGCGGGTCGGACAAGGGACCATTGGCGATAATCTCGCCCGCTGCGGTTTCACAGCGATACTGATAGGCGCGCCCAAGATAGGTTCGCAAGCCCAGCCGTGCGGGAATGCCATCGCCCAAACGGTTTACCAGCAGGCCATCGGGGCGGGTTGCAAACAGAAATTCCTGGCCGGGCTGCTCATAACGCTCCTTCGGCAGTTTCAATATCGCGCCGCCAGCCATTTCGGCAGTCAAGCAATCATCGACCTCACCGACCGCGCGCAATGAGATGATGTTTTCAAAACCGACGAAATTGGCCACAAATGCATTGGCGGGCTTTGAATAAAGCACTTCCGGCACATCCAGTTGCAGGATACGGCCGGCATTCATGATCGCCACCCGATCGGAAATCGAAAAGGCCTCTTCCTGATCGTGCGTCACATAGAGCGCGGTGCGGCCATTGTCCCGCTGCAGCCTGCGAATTTCCACCCGCATCTCGACCCGCAATTTGGCATCAAGGTTAGAAAGCGGCTCATCGAACATTAGCAAAGGGGGATCAATCACCAGAGCCCGGGCCAGCGCCACCCGCTGCTTTTGTCCGCCCGACAGGGCATCAGGGGTTCGATCGGCCAGGGCATTGAGCCCGACACGCTCCAGCATTTCATTGGCCTGTTTGGCCCGCGCCGCAGACCCGATGCCGCGCTGCTTCAATCCGAAGGCGACATTGTCGCGGATCGACAGGTGCGGAAACAGTGCGTAGTTTTGAAACACCAGGCCGATGTCACGGGCGTGCGCAGGCAGGCGCGTCAGGTCGCGATCACCCAGGTGAATGGAGCCGGCCGTTGGCCGCAGAAAACCGGCGACCAGCCGGAGTGTCGTTGTCTTGCCGCAGCCCGATGCGCCAAGCAGCGAAACGAGCTCGCCTTCTGCGACATGCAGCGACAGGTCCTCCAGCACTTTTGTCGTGCCGTAGTGGGCGGTAATGCCGGAAAGGGTCAGTGAGACTGTCATGGTGTCATTTCGTCAGGAAGGTGAGCCCAAGCGTCAGTTCGACAACCGCCATCACACCCACCGTCACGAGCATCAAAAGCACGGAAACGGAAGCGATGGTGGGGTCGAAGAACTGCTCCATATGGGCAAGAAGCTGGATCGGCAGGGTTGAGATACCAGGTCCGGTGAGAAACAGGGAAATCGAGACATCATTGATCGAGGTGATCAGCGCCAGGATAAAGGCGGCAATGACACCGGCCCGCACATTGGGCAGAACGATGATGAAAAAGGCTTTCCACCGCGGGCACCCGAGCGAAACGGCCGCCTCTTCGATGGAAAAATCAAAGGACGAAAGCGCCGCCGAGACGACCCGCACGCAATAGGGCAGCACCAGCAGTGCGTGGCCAATCACCAGGGACACAAAGATCGGGAACCCCATGGCCGTTGTCACGGTTTTCATCAGGGAAAACCCGAGCACGATTTCAGGCACCAGGATAGGCAGCACAAAGACCGTCGACAGGAAACTCGGCAATTGCACCCGGTAACGATTGAGCGCGTAGGCGGCAGGAATACCGACGATCAGCGACAGGCTTGTGCCGGTGACGGCCAGGATAAAGCTCGTCACCATGGTGCGCTTGAACGCCGAAACCTCGAAAATATTCTCATACCAGTGCAGGGTCAGCCCCTGCGGCGGGAAGGTGAGAAAGGAGGTGTCGGAAACCGAAGCACCGATGATGATCACCAGCGGCGCCAGCAGAAAGAAAAAGACCAGGCAGGCAAAGCCGATCAGGACAGGGTGTGGTCTTGTGAGCATCAGACAGCCGCCGGATTGAGGCGACGTGCAACGCGGCCCATTGCAAGAACGATGATGATTGTGACGACGGTCATGATCGCCGCAATGGTCGAGGCGCCGGTCCAGTCGAAGGTGACCATGGCGCGTTGCCGCAGGAATGTACCCATCATCATCTGTTGTTCACCACCCAGAAGTTGTGGCGTCGCATAGGACGTGAACGATCCGGTAAAGACCAGCACGGCCCCGACAATCAATCCCGGCATGGCCAGCGGGAAGACGACCTGCCAGAAGGTCGCAAAGGGCGTTGCCCCCAGCGAGGCGGAGGCCTGCAGCAGGTCTTCGGGAATGCCTTCAAGCACGCCGACAATTGTCAATATCATCAGCGGCACGAAGAGATAGACCATCGCGACGATCACCGCGCCCTCGGTATAGAGCATGGACAGCGGTTCGGCGATGACGCCCACCGACAGCAAAATCTGATTGAGAATGCCGTTCTTGCCGAGAATGACCAGCCAGGCAAAGGACCGCACGACAACACCAGTCAACAACGGAAAGACGGCAATAATGATCAGCAGGCTTTTCAGCTTCTTGGGCGCACGCGACACCACATAGGCCGTTGCAAAACCGATCAGCAGGGATGCGATCATGGTGATCAGCGCAATTTCGGTGGTGCGCCACAGGACGGCGCGGCGAAACCGGCTGGCAAAAAATTTCTCGTAATTCGACAAGAACCCCGTGCTGTCGGTGAAAGTGGTCGAAAATGTATCAAACACGGGTATGCCCAGAAACATTGCGACCGCCAGTGTGGCGGGCAAGACGAGCAACCAGCCGGGCTGACGAAAGGTCATGCTGCAGCTTTCCAGATGGGGGTGGCCGTGTGCCACCCCGCAGAAGTCTTCAAATCAAGCCGCCTTGGCGGCGCCCCTTACGAACCGAAGATTTCGTTCCAACGGTCGATCCAGTCAACCTTGGCAGCATTCAGCTTGCCATAGTCGACACGGTTCAGGCTGGAAATTGCTTCCGGTCCATAGGTCCAGATGGCCGCTTCTTCCGGCGTCAGGACGACATCCTTGTTGACCGGCGCATCCACACCCTGTTTGGCCTCGATGGTCTGCACTTCTGTCGACAGGACAAAATTGATGAACTTGTGGGCCAGATCAACATGTTTGGCGCCCGTGGGAATGTTGATCGTATTGAGCGTGGCAATATCGCCATCCGTCAGCGTGGCATTGACCATGCTGGGTACAGCCGCCGTCAGCGAAGCAAAGGTAAAGTCCTGCGCCACGGCAACACTTGCCTCACCGGTGGAGATCAGGTTCACCATTTCAGAACCCGTATTGTAGTTCTTGACGATATTGGGCTTCATTTCTTCAATGGCGGCAAAGGCACCGTCGGTATCCGTATAGGCGTCGACACCGGCATGCGCAGCGCCGCGCAGCACCATCATCGGGCCGGCTGTTGTGGTAATGCCGGGCAAGGTCACGGAATTGGCCAGGTCTTCGCGCCACAGATCGTTCCAGCTGGTGATCGGAGCAACCTTGTCGGCATCATAAACGATGGACACACGACCGATGGAATAGGCAGGACCATATTCACCCTGGGGCGCCTGGGCCAGATCATAGAGTTTTTCGATATTGGGAACCTTGGCCCGGTCAACCTTCTGGAAAATGTTCTTTTCCACACCGATTTGCGAATAGCTGTCGGTCAGGAAGATGACATCGATGCCTTCACCCTTGCGCACGACCAGCTTGTTCAGGCGGTCGGCATTGTTGCCTGTTTCAAATTCGATATCGCAATCGCACATGGCCTTGAACGGTTCAATGATATTGGCATTCAGCTTTTCGCCATTGTAGCCCCACCATGAAATGGTGAAGGTGTCCTTGGCCTGGGCAACGCCGGCCGATAATGCGAAAAACAACACACTGGACGTAAGAAGTGCTTTCATGACTCAAATCCTGCTTTTTGGGAGGGTGATGGGCTAAAGGCAAGAGCCTACCGATGCTGTTCATGGGTAGTCAAGTCGGGTTTGAAAATTCAACCCTAAAATATCACTGAATTGCGCACTTTGCCCAAAACAGCCAACACCGGGCGCGAATCCGCGTTGGCAAACCGGCTTTGACTGTGGCATTTCATATCCCATCGGCAAAAATGCAAGGTCATACAGGGGTCTTCGTTGAGCGAACCGGACATGAATATTTCCGCCAGGGGCGAAAGCGCCATACGAAAATGCCTGATTCAGGTGGCCTTGGGCCGCGCCCCGGCCGACAGGCTGGTGCGTGTGGGCCGGATTTTTGACACCGGATCACGCACCTGGATAGACGATGCCGAAATTGCCTTTTGCCAGGGGCGCGTAGCCTTTCTGGGTGCAAGGGGCAGCTTTTCCGGAACAGCGCAGGAGACTTTTGACCGCAGCGCCTTCAGCGCTGTGCCGGGGCTGGGCGAAGTACACAAACATATCGAAAGCTCGCATATTACCCCCGAGTGGGAGGCGGCGCTGGTGCTGCCGCGTGGCAATACATGGACCTGCGAGGCCAGCCATGAATTCTCAAATGTGGTGCCGCGCCATACGCTGGATTTTTGGCTCGCCGCACGAAAGGCGGGCTCCCCGCTGAAAATATTCCCGCTGCCCGGTTCCGCTGTTCCACCCACCGCCTGGGAACACGGCGCGCATCTGGATGGCGCGGATCAAAGCCGGTTTTTGCAGGCCAGCCTGATGACAGCCGGACTGGACGAGGTGATGGACTGGCCGGCGGTGCGCGACGCCGACAATCCGGCGCATGCACGCCTCTGGTCAATGATCGAGGCGACCTTTGCGGCCCGCGCCGTGGTCGAGGGCCATGCCGCCGGTATCCGCGACCTGCCCGGCATCAACGCCTTTGCCGCCTCGGGCATTGCCTCCGATCACGAAGCCTGGACGGCGCAAGAGGCCTGGGAAAAACTGCGCCACGGCCTTTTCATCGAAATCCGCGTGCACACAATGCCCGAGATCATTGCCGGACTGCTTGAGCGTGGCCTCGAAGACTGGTCACAGGTCGCCGTGACCACCGATGACCGCAGCGCATCCGACACGCTGAAACTGGGGGCGAGCGACCACAATGTGCGCACCGCCATCGCGGCGGGCCTGTCGCCGGAGATCGCCGTTCAACTGGCGACCATCAATCCGGCCCGGCATATGCGCCTGACGCCCTGGGTCGGCTCACTGGCGCCCGGACGCTTTGCCGACATGGTGCTCCTGTCGGATATGGACCGGTTTGAAATTGCCGAGGTCTGGGCCGATGGATACCAGGTGTCCGAGGGAACCCGCTATCTGCCGCAGGTGCCGAAAATCAATTGGCCGGAATGGGCGACGCAGACAATCCATATCGGCCGCGAATTGTCCGCCACCGACTTTGCCATTGCCGCCGAACCCGGCCGAGACACCATGCAGGCCGCAATCCTGCGCCCCTTTCACTGGACCGATGACTTTCTGACCATGGAACTGCCGGTGGAAGAGGGGCTGGTTCAGCGTGATGCGGATCGCAATATCACCAAGTTTTCCATTGTCGACCGTTACTCGGGCAAGGGCGCCGTTTCAAAAATGTTCTGGATCGGCTGCGGTCCGCGTGACCCCGACACGGCGCTGGCCTGTTCCATGGGCCATGACAAGCACAACATCTGGTGTGTTGGTTCCTCCGACGCTGCCATGGCGCAATGTGTGAATGCGCTTGCAGAGATGGGCGGCGGCTGGGTCCTGGTGCATCGCGGCGTGGTTGTGGCGCGCGTTCGCTACGAAATCGCCGGCCTGATGACCTGCCGTCCGGCAGAGGCCAATGACGCCGAAATGCAGGCGCTTTACGCCGCTGCCGACAAGGTCGACTGGATGTATGAGCCAAGCTTTCATCCGCGCTGGCAGCCGGGTTTCCCCGAGCGCCTTGCGGTGGCGACGCTCACCTGTTCTCCGTGGCGCTGGAATCTGGTCGCGCCCAGCGATCACGCGCCTGAAGGGCTGGTCCATGTCGCCACGGGCGAGACGCACCCGGTGGTCTTTTGATGCCCGTTGGAACCATGCTGATGAACCCCCTGATCGTCGATACCGATGGCGGCGTGGACGACGCCCAGGCGCTGATGATGCTGATTGCCAATGGACGCCCACCCATGGCCATCACCACCCTGTTCGGCAATGTCAGCCTGCATCAGGCGACAGACAATGTGCTGGCCACCCTGGCCATCGCGCGCGCTGATATTCCCGTCCACATGGGGGCAGAGAAACCTCTGAAGCAGGCCACGCTTGATGCCCACCAGATCCACGGTGAAGATGGCCTGGGCGGCGTTGACAGGCCCGATGTTACAGCCCGGCCTGCCAGCGACGATGCCATCGGATTTCTCGTCAAAGCGCTGGGCAAAGCCGCCGCTGCCGGCGAAAGGATCGACCTGCTGATGATCGGCCCGATGAGCAATCTGGCCCGCGCCATCACCATCGATCCCGCCATTATCGAGGGCCTTGGCCAACTCACAATCATGGGCGGCACACTCCATGGCCGCGGCAACACGACCCCGGCTGCCGAGTTCAACGTCTTTGCCGACCCGGAAGCCGCCCGCATGGTTTTCGCGGCCTCCATCCAGACAATCGTCGTGCCCTGGGAGCCCTGCATGACCCATAACATCACCGGCCCCGCCTATGATGCAGTGGTCGCCGATTTGCCCGACACCCCGCAAAAACGCTTCATGACCGGATTGGCCGCCCATGCCCGCACTGTAACGCAAGGCTACGGCCACCCGGATCTCTTCCGCTTCGTCGACCCCTTCGCCGCCGCCGTAGTGCTCGATCCATCCATCGTCACAAGCAGCATTCAGGCCTCCGTCGATGTATCACTGGCCGAAGGCATAGCGCGCGGCATGACCGTGGTCGACCCAACCGGCCGCCTCGGCACACCGCCTGTGACATTGGTCGAAACAGGCGACCTGGACGCCATGACGAGGATGCTGGTTGCAGCAGTAGGTTATGATCCGGATGCGTGAGAATAGGGGCTATGTGTCGCTGTTGGGATGTACTTTAAGGAACGAAGAACAAAATTGCTGACGCTGTTTCAAGTTTCCTCCAACCCGTGCGGCGGTACTGACGTCTTCAGGTCCGGATGCGACATCGATGCAATGGCTTTTTGATGCTTTAGGAGCTCAGTAGCGAATAGTTTGGATTCGGTCTCTGACCGAGGGTATTTATGCCATTTGGCAAGAGAACTGATGCGCAATTTTCGGATATCTTTCTCGAAAAAACGGTAGACGATTTTTTCGAGTGACGATGATAAGGCAATTAGATCTTGACGTATGACAATGCCTACGTTCGGGAATAAATCGGACGGGACATCAACTAGCGTCTGGTAGAGAGTGTTCATATAGTCTTGAACGAAATTCGCTTCTCTCTTTGCTTCCGTTGTTTGCCATGGGGAACTGGAAACCGATCCTGTCGTAAATTTTGTGAACCAATGATCGAAATGGTCTCTTGATATCATAATGTGAGGTGTCCTCAGAGGCTGACCGTTTTCGTCCTCCAGGCCGAGGACAACCATGACGCGAAGCTCCATTGCGGACTCCAACAAGTGTTCGTGTGCTTGAATGCGTCGCTCCGCGATTTTTTCCCAGAGCTTTAAGGAATGGTCTTGCCTGCGCAGTAGCCATGCGGTTGCAAGGGAGATTAGTCCTGTGCTGAGTGCGCCCGCTAACGCAAATACTGCGCTCGAATTGTTATTTAGGAAGGTGGCAAAGTCCATTTGGCTCTGTGTGTCCGATGAAGCTGAATAAGATGCCCTTATTCATATACAGAAACATGACGGGCGTCTAAGGGCATTGCCTTACGGCATTCGGATTTGAAAAAGAATCTTAGTATTCTATTTCAGGCTTGCAGTGCTCGGTACAACGTCGAGCGAACTATACCCAGAGATACGGCGACAGATGAAGGACGGTCACCAGCATCGACCAGCTTTCGGGCATGTTTATCTAGGCAGCAGTAAGAGCGGGAGGACGCCCTACCTTTACCCCATGACTTCGCGCCGCTTTGAGACCTGCTTGCGTTCGTTCAACGATCAATAGCCGTTCAAATTCGGCAAGAGCGCCCATCAGGTGAAACCTCATACGACCTTGCGCGGTCGTCGTGTCGATGCCTTCCGTCAGGCTTTGGAAGTGGGCACCTTTGGCATCGAGATTGCGCACTACTTCAATCAGATGCGTCAGGGAGCGCCCGACGCGATCCATCCGCCAGACGGTGAGCACGTCACCCGTTTGCAAACCAGAAAGCAGCTTGTCGAGTTTGAGGCACTTGGCAGACGCACCGGACACTTGGTGAGTGACAACCTTTTCGCATCCCGCCGCCTTGAGGCATCGCGTTGCGAATTGGCGTTTTGATCGACGGTAGAGACGCCAGCAAATCCGATTTTCATGCGGAGTTTTTGCGACATCCAAGCCTTTGAATTTACTTGCCCACAAAAACCGTTGCAAAAACTATCACCTATAAAATAGACTATAATTAGCTAATATTTAATTAGACAAGCTAATGACCGTGCCTATCCGCTTGACGCCCACACCCACTACATCTAGCTTGGCTTCAAACGGATAGGAGGTGACTGTGGACGTTCTCGACCGAGAGGACCTTCCGTTTCCGGAATCGCTCCCGGG
>Ga0208648_1001377_pt1 | contig 20081 bp, 8 predicted proteins | sample AntAceMetag02UKL_FD_184772 | JGI IMG/M metagenome (GOLD analysis project Ga0208648, IMG submission 184772) | Saline lake microbial communities from Ace Lake, Antarctica - Antarctic Ace Lake Metagenome 02UKL (SPAdes) (version 2) | ecosystem: Environmental > Aquatic > Non-marine Saline and Alkaline...
TCAGCTGATTTGCCTGACCATTTTGCAGGTCAGCATGAACCTTATTATAAAACCAGCCTATCGTTCCACCCTTCATAAGATACTGGTCTATTTTCAGCTTATCAGCATCAGGGATTTCCGTTTGAGGAGTAATGATTAAAAGTGTATTGACATCCGGCGGAATCTCATCCTCCATTGACAGATCAATGGTAGTGATTTTATAATTGGATTCAAGGATGCTGTTAGCCTGTTTCATGTCCTCAAATGGAGAAGATTCACCGTGACCGGTTAAATAACCAATCTTCATATCCTGTTGCGCGGTAATTCGTTTGATGATCGAAGTGATATTGTACTCAAGACCCGCAGTACTTTGAATTGTCTGCATCACTTCCTGATCGGCTCCATACAGGAAAACCGCACCGAGGTAAACTCTTTTCAGCTCAAGCTGGTCTTTGTTCCAGACATTCTCCTGGAAGGGCGGAATTTTGTAATCCTGGGCTTCTTTCTCCAATTCCTCATCTGTTCCCGGATCAATAAATTCGTAATGGAAATTACCTTTGCCATACGCATCGTATCCGGAAAGTAAATCATTGAGGAACCGCTTCACATCATTAAGCTGCGGTGAAAGATTTTTGCTGGCAAATACCTTGACCGTCACAGGATCTTCAAGATTGCTCACTACTGATTTCGAGGCTTTGGATAGCGTGAATACTTTTCCTGCCGTCAAATCAATACGAAAGAACTTAGTATTAGCGATCATATTGACAAGGATCAGTACAATGACAATCAGCAAAATGCTTGCAGTTAAATTTATATCTTTTCTTTTCATAGCATCAACCTCACAGGAACTTGCGCTGTGCTATCGCCCTTGACGAAAGCAACAGGGACAGAAACATTAAACTCAGGAAATAAATAACATCCCTGCTGTCAATCACTCCACGGGCAATATTCTGGAAATGATAAGTAGTGCTCAGATACTGAACGATATCAGCAAACGGCGCCGGAATAATCATTGCGGAAAATATCAGTATGGCAAATATTCCACTGAGTAGAAAGCTCAATATAAAAGCAACTATTTGATTCTCGGTCAGTGCGCTGCCCAATACTCCGAATGCGATATATACTCCACCGCATAATAGCAGTCCAACATACCCGGCAAACATCGGTCCGAGTTCAGCATTACCAAGTATTATTACTGTCAGAGCATATATCAATGTAAATGCCAGCCCGACTGCATATAGAACAAATGCTGCCAGGAATTTGCCGAAAATCAGATCGAAATCGCGTACCGGCATAGTGACAAGCAGTTCCATCGTTCCGCTCTTGCGTTCTTCCGCAATGAGGCGCATACTGATTGCCGGTGCATAGATGACAAGCAAAAACGGCAGGATATCAAATATACTGCGAAGATGTGCCAGATTTTCCTTGAACAAGTTCAGAGTGAAAAACCATCCGGTAATGATGAGAAATACCGAAAGTACGATATAAGCCATCGGACTGCCGAAAAAGCTCTTCATCTCTTTCTTGAATATTGCAGAAACTACGTTCCAATTCATGCCGCAGCCTCCTCTAATTCAGTTTCAGCAGCATCTAATTTTGTCAGTTGCTGGAATATGTTTTCAAGACTTCTGATCTCTCTTGTCATACCCAGTAGAGTCAGATTCTTCTCTACGCAGAGCCTGAAAATATCGGCTCGAGGATCGGTGTCCGCCGTAACTACCAGTTTAAGAAGTACAACGTTCGGTTCAGGATCGTTCAAACGTTCGACGCTCTCGATACCGTGTATCCTTGAAAACGGTTCAGAATCTTCAGCGCCTTCGCCATGGATTTCCAGATCGATAACCGGCTGACCGGAGAAACGCCTCTGAAGTTCCTCCATCGTACTGTCTGCCTTCAGCTTACCTTCGTGGATCACAACGACACGATCACAAGTTGCCTGAACTTCAGGCAGAATATGCGTCGAAAGGATGACTGTTTTGTGTTGCCCGATGTCCTTAATCATCGAACGAATCTCTACAATCTGGTTTGGATCAAGCCCGATAGTCGGTTCGTCCAGAATCAGGATTTTAGGATCGTGAAGCATCGCCTGTGCAATTCCTACACGTTGACGATAACCTTTGGATAACTGACCTATTACCTGCCCCAGGCGGTCGGTAATAGAAGTGATCTCAGTCATTTGCCCGATACGTTCTTTCCGTTTTTCCTTTGGTATCTGGCGGAGTTCAGCGATAAGATCGAGGTACTCGTAAACCGTCAGGTCATGGTAAAGCGGATTGGATTCAGGCAGGTAGCCAATAAGTTGGCGGGTTGCCAGGCTGTCTTCCTCAACGTCGATTCCCTCAACAGTAATTTTTCCTGCAGTAGGAGGGTAATATCCGGTGATTACCTTCATCGTTGTGGTCTTACCGGCTCCATTGGGTCCAAGAAAACCCAAGATCTCGCCGTCAGCTACATCGAAAGAGATATCATCGACAGCAGGGAATTTACCGTAATGCTTACTCAAATTTTTGATTTGAATCATAGTCTTTTCCCGTATTACACTATTTGTTATATGATTCTTTTTAGTTTTCTAACGCAATTGATGCCGACATGTTCCATGCCTCATGGAGACACAGTACTTAGTCAAATCTGCCGTATATCAAAATCGCTCTTTTTAGCTGTTATGAAACAAGGCATTCCTGTTTAAGAATGCCAATGGTGCGCTGAAGGTAAATTCATAAGTTTATGATATCAAGAGGTTCAGACTAAATGACTCGAAACAGGAGGTCAACGATAAAATTAACGGGATGATCATACTTTCTAATAAAAACTTAATTTGAGGTTTCACACCATATGACGGGATGTAGTAATTCTTTCATTCAGAGACGAGCCCTAAGAGGTGACAACGCAAACTCCCTTCTCGGTCACAGTATATTTCTGCCTGTCTTCTTCGAGGTTTAATCCTATTTTGGTGCCTGGCGGTAATTTGACGTTTCTATCGATGATAGCGTTTTTGATGCAACAATCCTGCCCAACCTCCACCCTGTCAAATAAAATCGAATTCGAAATAGTTGTATAGGAACGAACATGTACTTCAGGCGATAGTATTGAGCGTTCAACTCTTCCACCGGAGATAATCACCCCCGGTGAGATCAATGAATCAGTTGCCAAACCCACCCTGTTCTCACCTTGCCAGTTAAATACTGTTTTTGCGGGAGGAAGTTGAGGATTGAAACAGCGAATGGGCCAGCGATTATCGTAAAGGTTAAACACCGGATCGATATCAATCAGGTCCATGTTCGCTTCATAATAGGCATCGAGGGTCCCGATATCACGCCAGTAGGGATTACCTTTTTTATTCTCATCCAGGAATTCATAAGCAAAGATTTTTTTGCCTGACGTGATCAGCTTCGGGATGATATCCTTCCCAAAATCATGTGAGCTGTTCTTATCTGCCGAGTCCTTTTTTAAAATGTCAACAAGGAAATCTTTTTGGAAATAATATACACCCATATTGCAGTAAGCATGGGTTTCATTGCCTGGAATTGGTTTAGGATTATCCGGTTTCTCGTCAAAAGATTTGATCTTCGAATTCTTATCGACTGTAACAACGCCGAAGTTATTTACATTTTCTAACGGGACTTCAATACAAGTAACAGTAAGATCGGCATTGTTATCATGATGGAACCACAACAATTTACGGTAATCCATCTTATAAATATGATCGCCGGACAGTATCAGGACACCATCGGAATGTTCTTCCTCGATGAGGTCAATATTTTTAAAAATACAATCTGCAGTCCCGGTGTACCATTCCTGCCCGGTATAGTTCTGTGGAGGCCTGGTTTCGATGTACTCACCGAATTCGGAGCGGAACAGACCAGCCCATCCACGCCGGATATGACGTTCGAGTGAAGAAGAAGCGAATTGAGTAAGCATAAATATCCGTTTTACTCCGGAACGGACACAGTTGGAGAGTGTAAAATCAATGATGTAATATATACCGCCGAAACGGATAGCCGGCTTTGCATGAGAACGGGTGAGAGGAAAAAGCCGTTCACCCCGCCCCCCAGCCATAATCATGGTTGTAAACGTTTTCATTCTTATCTCTGTTATCTGATTATTAATAGACGTAATAATGTAAGGATATTTTAACTCTGTGCAAAGGGAAATGACGTCTATAATTCTTTTATTATTGAATATATTTTAAAATTGAGTAGATCGATTTTTCTTACGTATAACAGCAAAGTTTTTGCATTGCAAAACCTGGAGGGATTCCTTGTCTGTTTATCTTAATTATCCCTGCGCACTGCTATTTTTTTCATAATGATACGCAGCATCAACAGCAATTCCTCCACGAACGTTAAAATGTACAACTACTTCCAATTGTATCGGCTTCACAAAGCTCACAAAAGCTTCGCCCAATTCCACTGCGAAATGCTCATGAAAAACACCTTCTTCCCGGTATCGTTCCAGGAATAACTTGACAGATTTAGATTCTGCAAGCCACTTACCTGGTGTATATGTGATATCAATTGTCGCAAAATCCGGCTGACCTGTCATCGGACACCGGCAAGTAAACTCATTACAGTGTATAGTAACTTCCATTTTTCCCGGGGCATGATTCGGAAAAACCTCAATCTTATCTGTACTTTTAACTTTACTGCCCAATAAAGTCAAATGTTTGAGATCTTCTTTTGATGTCGGCATTGTTCTATCCTTTGTAATGAATGATATAATTAATATAAAAGAATATAATATATAATTTTTGTAGATTCTCGCTATGGGAGATGGATTTTATAATATATCGCTATGTGGTTAAATGCCTCGAATCTTGCTTCATCAACTCTTTACGTTAACGTTTCTCCATAGACTTTTGACCACAAAGAACACAAAGAAACCGCAAAGGTCACAAAGACTATCTTCGTGTCCTTAGTAAATTCTCTGAGTACTTTGCGGTTTTTTTTACCACAGAGATGGATTCCCGGGTCAAGCTCGAGAATGACCTCAGCCAATAAGTTGCTAATAAATTAATTCCTGATGAAAAATCATCTTTAGTAACTTTGTGACTTTGAGCGGAATTTCTATCCGAAATCGAAATATATACACCCAAAAGGTAATTTTTGTCACTGTACTTTACGGGAAAAGATTGTTAAATTGGCTCCATTAGACCTTGATGATACACAAAAAAATTACGAAATTGTAAGATTGGAGCAGGATAACAGATTTGATTCATCCCATAAGGAGGAAAAGATGATGGCTACGAGGGGATTCCGGTTATTGAACCTGATGCTGATATTGATTATGGCAATGGGATTAGTATTGTTTAGTTGTGCAAAAAAAGATGAAGATGGTGATAATGGTAATGGTCCCAGCGGACCGGATGATTCTGGTATTCCGCCGGCGGATTTTTCAGGTACCTGGTTTAAACTCGCTATGCAGGAAGAAGGCGAGGATGCTGTGGTACTTTCAATCGACCCTTTAGTTCGTATCGAAGTGGACACCCTGGGCGATTGGGAATGGTATAACGGTCAATCAAGAGTCAGGAATGGAAGCTCTACCTGGGATGTTGAGACAGATACCAACTGGATTATGAATACTGCTATTGTTGGAGGTGAGGAGCTGTTCAGGGAATGGACTGTTCATTCTTATGATGACGATATGACAGAGTTATCATATACTACGTCCGATAGTACCGGGGAGATTGAGACTTGGTTCTTTACACGAGGAAACAACAAAATCGTTGGACTGGTCAATCTTCAATTTGATAATTCTCCATTAGCAGGAGCGACAGTAACGATCAGTTCCGGTGGTACCGAAACAGGGAGCACTGAAACCACTTCCAACGGTTTCTTCATCTATTCCGAGCTTGAAGCAGGAACTTACAGTGCAACAGTTGCCAAAGACGGCTATGAATCACAAGTTTTAGCAGAGATAAATGTCAACCTGAATAGTCCCTCTTTACGCGGTGCATCCATGACACTTGAAGGTGGTGATTATGGAACATTGAACGGAACTGTCACCAATTCAGAATCAGGCGATCCACTCGAGGGAGCAGAAGTAAGGACTGATGCCGGAGTGACTGACACCACTGATGAATCTGGTGATTACTCAATATCTGTTGCTGCCGGAAGTAGAATCGTAAGGGTATATTATCCCGGATACGATCTGTCAAATGATACAGTAGTCGTCGCACCAGATTCGGAAGTGGAACACGATGTATCAATGATCTGGAATCCTGAAGGAAATGAGGCGTTTATCCAGGGTACTATACGCGATGGCTTATACCAGGCGCCTGTAAATAGTGTTTTGATAGAAAGTGATGACGGTTTTTCGACAATGACCGATTCGGTGGGTGAGTATGCGTTTACCGTATATGCCGGGGTGAGAATTCTTACTATCAGTTTTAACCGGTATGAGACCAGGATTGATACAACAGAAGAACTTCGGGCTGGCGCAACTTATGAACGGGATTATCTTATCTGGTTTGCTCAAAGCGATTTAACCGGTACTGTTTCCGGAAGAGTGACCGACTCGGGTACCGGTATAGGAATATTCGGCGCTGCAATCAGTACTGATTTGTATCCTGAGATCCCTGAAGAATTAACTTCGACAGACGAATCTGGAAACTTTAGTTTTGAAGTAACAATAGGAAGCCGTATTATTGCTGCAACAGTTGATGGTTATGATCCAAATTCATGGGCGGTTGTAGTTGTAGAAGATCAGCTTTATGAGCATAATTTCGCCCTCGTGATTGAAGGTGGAGGCGGCGAAAGAGGAACTGTATCTGGATATGTCATAGACAATAGTGATAACAGCGCAATCCCGAATGCATCAGTATTTGCTGATGATGGAACACAAACTGCTACTAATGTCGATGGATATTATTCTATGGTTGTGACTGTTGGTAATAGAACCATTACAGCAAGTGCAGCCGGATTTGAAGATTCTAATCAGCAAGTGCAAGTTGAATCTGGAATGAATTATGATATTAACTTTTCCCTGTCAACCCAAAGTGGACAATTAGGAACAGTTATTGGAGTAGTGACTGATTCGGCCACAGGCGCTCCGCTTGAAAATGCAAGGGTTCAGTCAGACGATAATAACTTCGACAACGCAGATGCATCAGGGAATTACAGTTTTACTTGTACACCGGGAGCACGGACAATTACGGCAATGCTCTCCGGATGGGGCGCCAGGCAAGTCCAACAGGATGTTGTCGCAGGACAGACACACACGGTTAACTTCCAACTGCCTGCTGCATCTGGCGGGAATGGAACGAATGATACATTGTTTTTTGAGAACGGCCAAGCCAATCGCAACTGGATAAATCCCGGTGGGCACATGGCGTCAAGATTGACGCCAGACGAACCATGTCAGATTTTGGAGTTATGGTATGCAACTTCGTTGGAAGGCAGTTCCACTTTTAATGCAGAAGTGTATGGCTGGAATGGAACGAATCCTACAAACCAAACCCATACTCAAACTGCAACAGCATTAGATGGAGTGATCACGCCGGTCGATGTTCGAGATGAAAATCTTCAGGTTGACGGTGACTTCATCGTTAGTTTCAGTGCTATGGGGCAAGCAGAATCACCAAGAGTCCTTGGTAATGCTGATTTTACAAACAACAGATGCTGGATCACAGATGAAACTTCGGGAGGAGCTTGGGCTGAATTTCAACCCTTCTTCATCATCAGGGCAGTTGTTATGTATCCGAACGGTGTCATTGCAACGCTTACACCGGAAGACAAACGTGTATCAACGGTAATAATTTCTGAACCGAATCCGGTTACCGCAACTGTTGAGTCTGTATTACACCGGTAATATTGGTCTGTAAAAGACTAGATTGATTAACCCGGGTTGTGTAAGCAGCCCGGGTTTTTATATTAGGTCAGAATTATTGAGCTTGAGAAAAAAGGTGTAAAAGGTGAGCTGATTTAAGCATTGCTCGGAAGTAAGTTCGCATGTTGTAGGGGCAGGATTTATCCGCCCAGTCCTATTGACTCAATCACGTGCGGATAAATCCTGCCCCTACATTCCCATGCACCAAATGATATTCCTTATAGTCATGCGAATTTATTTTTAACACTGCTATACTTAAGCTGCATTACTTTCAAGAACTGCTATAGACCAAATTCCCTGAAGGGGAATGATATGAATAGCCACAGGTGAAACCTGTGGGACAAAGTCTGAAATAACACCAACTCTGAAGGAGTTGAACTATATTGACAACCAAGGACTGCATGTTGAGTAAATAGCGTTGTCGAACCCCTTCAGGGTTCCTTCAATTGGGATTACATTGTCCCATGGGTTTCACCCATGGCTATTCATATTTATCTCCTTCGGAGATGTTTATTGGAGTTCTTGAATATATTGTATTATATAGAAATATACATTTTCTTGATAATATTGCAGCATCGAGAATTCAAAAATCATGTACTTAAATGGTATTGTGTAATGCATTTGCACAAACATGATGCAATTATTCCCGAGAGACATGATATAGGGTTTTCTGAAAGTTATGAATCGTCAAGAAATCATGAATCATTGAAATACTTGGTCTATCTGTGAAAAAAGAAAAACCACAAAGATCGCAGAGAAACCGCAAAGGACTCTGAGTAATTCTTTGTGATCTTCGTGCCTGCTCCGTGTTCTCTGTGGTAAGGTAATGACACAAACATGATCTTTTATTTTCGAGAAATCGTATAATGTGAATTATCTCATTCGCGGGCTGTCCGAAAATGCCATTCTCTGGTTTGCTCGACTGTGGCAGGCTTGACCTGGAAATCCAGGATTGTAAAATTCTTGATATTTCTGGATTCCCGTCTCCACGGGAATGACAATATTAGACACTATTTTATAAACAACAATTTCTGTACAGCATTAAATCCGGTGTTTGATTGCACCCGGAGAAAATATATTCCTGCGGGGTATTTTTCAGCACTCCAGGTTAAGTGAGAGTATCCTGGTGGAACCTGATTATTTCTAATTACTTCAACGTTTCTACCCAGGATATCGATTATTTCTATTTTCACTTTTGCTTGTTCTGGTGATGCCAAAGTGAAATTTACCCTGGAATTAAATGGGTTTGGATAGACTGAACTAATTGCCCAATCCGATGGCAGAGTACCTGAACTAATACCGGGTTGGTCGTTTTCACTCCATTCAATCGTAAATTCATCCGAAAGTTCTGTCTCACCCTCATGATAGACAGCAGAAACTTCATAAGAATATTCACCATATTGAGGAAGCTGCTCAGAGAAGTTTAATTCAGTTGTTCTCTCGTGTTCCTCACCGTCACGATATATAACAAACTCTATCAAGGCATCCAGTTCATTATTTCCAATAGTACCGGCATTGGGGGAACTTGACTTTTCAGCGACTGCTACTCTTTCGGGAATGGCGTGTTCGACAGGCGCCAGCTCAGCGACACCGCCATCTGAATACAGTACAACTGCTCTTACCAGGTAGGTTTCATACCACAATTCCCATTCGCCAAACCCAAAGTCCCAGCTCCTCTCATTATCAAAATCACGATCATAGGCTAAATTAGTAATTTCATCTAATGAGCCAAATGCAACGACAAAATCATGGTTAAACAGGAGTTCCTGATCAGAAACGTCTATTTCAAACCAGGCTAATGAGTCGTTGTTCACCGCTTCAATATGATTGGATAAAATAAGGTCTCCCGGTGCAAGAGCCTGCCAGTTATAGATTTCAGCTAAAAATTCTCCTTCGTCACCATCTGTAGTGATATAATATTTCAACGTCAACAATATGCATGAACTTTCAGGACTCATCCTTACTGCCATTCTGTTTCCGGGCCAGGCGTAAGTATCAGTATGAACCCCGTTATCATATATCAGCTCAACCACGGTATGTTCCCAACTCAGCGATACTTCGCCACTCTCCCAATCGACTATTTCCCCGCTAAGATTATGAGGGACATATTGTGTACTCTGAAATATATCCGCATGAAGTGAAGGAGTAACATGTACCTCGTCCTGAAGAAGTGTGATCACACCTTTCACCATCAACCAATCGCCTTCACTGTATTCAAAAAGGTCAAAACCGGCGTCTTCATATATCTGGACCATGCAGTCACCGGATTCGTCGTTTAAAATCAGTGCGTAATCTCCTTCATTCGCAGGATCGCCCTGTAGGTAACCACTTACAAGAGCAAACGAACCTTCCATATCTTCAGAACTGGAAATCTCATCAGTACTGCCAACGATAGGAGCCGGTAGGCGATTATCGGAGGATAGATACTCAACCTCAATATGATTTACAATACGGGTGTTACCACGGTTTTCGTCAGTTTGTCCAAAAACCCGCACCAGATCTCCCCGCTCAAGATTATTTCTTCCGTCTTCCCAGGGTTCCTCATCGAAAATTTTCACACCATATCCACTCTCATCCTGAATATAGAAATCCGTATTTTCAAGGTCTGTGGAATTAGTTGGCTGGGTAACAACACCTTCAGTGATCACCCAGACTCCTTCTTCGAAAGCTGTCTGGATGTCCCTGATACTGACCTCATAAAAAGGAGTAATAGAAAAATTTTGAGTTGTAGGATCGGGAGCAACAACCTCAATATCTTCAACAAGTAGTTCAAAATATCCGTCACTGGTTACTTCGGCGCTGTAGATTCCACTGCTAACTTCCTCAATCGTGTATTCCCCTTCAGCATTTGTGTAACTTCTCCCCACAAGATCATCGTCTTCGTCATACAGCTCCACAGATGCATTCTCAACCGGGAAAGAAGTCCTCTCATCCAGAACCACTCCTTCAATAAACGTTGCCGGTGCGGGAGGAGAGAATAAAATCGCTAAATCTTCATCGGGATAATCCCGGGGGTCATTATCGAGAGAGACCTGCAAGCCGTCTGATCCGTTTGAATTTTCTATGCCGATACATTCGCTGGTAATATCAGTCCAGTTCAGTGTATTATATTGAAACAGGATACTTCCATCAGGGTAAAGAATCACTTGCGCGGTTAAGCGTGAATAATTTACACCGTAATCAGACACGCCTTCAAATTGGCATATAAAGTTACCATCGTCATCCTCACCATAGTATATCTCTCCGTTAGCAGTCGGATTCAGGTCTTCAGCGAATAGGAAAAGTGCGTTGTCGGGATCTGCGGCATTCGGGCAAGTAATATTTCTCCAGAGGCTGGATCCTTGCCCAAAAGTAAGAAAACCATTGGATGCTACAAAGATTTCATCATACTCTTCACCGTAAAATGGGAAATCGAATCCGATATCAAATGGTCCATCCGAATCATCGTCACCTATGTCAGTGACTTCAGTCCCGGTTCCACTGATGTCATACCAGTCATAATCCGGACCGTCGTCTTCATTGCTGTCGATGAATATATAACCGAAGTCGTCAGGTCCCCCCTGTTCGTCTATTTCGTCATTGATTTGTCCGGCCAATTGGCGAGCATTAGATAGCTTTGGATCAATTGAGGAATTTTTATACAAATTCTCATTGCAATAACCGGAGATTGCAATTAACAATAATAGACAAATCGTAAAAACCTGGAAAACAGACTTCATCGTAAACTCCTGATAGGAATTTTTACTCTAAAAGATGGTTACATCACAATACAATTACAATATACTACTTTCTGACTGAATTCTGTAGTTGAGAATCAAGGTATTTTTAAGAGTAATTCTAATTTGTCGAATTGAATTTTTTTTACAGCAACTATTTGATCAGGACCATCTTTTTTACTTTAGCGAACCCATCACTCGTTTTAATTCTCAAGAAATAAATCCCTGAAGTATGTTCCGCCGCATCCCATCCGAGATGCATAGTCCCTCTTTGAGTCTGACCAGAGTGCAGTATTGCCAACTGTCTGCCTAATATATCAAATACAACAATATCAAGGACTGCTGATACCGGAACTTCCAGTTTTATTTGAATGTATGAATTAAAAGGATTAGGGTATGGCGGCACAAGAAGCCATTCTTGCGGATAATTACTATTTTTCATATCTTTTACCGGATCGTATTGCCAATAAACTTCAGCAGGCTCTGAAGGCTCAGTTTCTCCTTCATGATACAGTGATGAAATCCGGTATGTGTAAGCGCCGGTATCCGGCAAAGTATCTACATAAGTCATGCTCAGGGTTCTACCTGCTTCTTCATCGTTCCGGTATATAATAAATTCAAGAAATTCATCTAATTCATTATGAATCTGCGGAAAGGCGAGAGGAGTGATAACCTTTTCAGCAGCAACAAAATCATATAATTCACGTTCAACAGGTGCAAGTTCAGCAACAATTCCGTTGCCATACAAAACTACCACTCGAACCATGTAAGCTTCAGTCCAGTCTGTCCACGCTTCACCGTCATAGTCCCAACTACGGTGATTGTTCAGGTTGCTATCGTAAGTGAGCCTCGCTGTCTCATCACTCGATCCGAATCCAACTACAAAATCATTATCGAAGAATATACTATCCTCTGAGACCATAACCGTTTGCCAGTTTACACCCGGATCAATGCCTGTATGTTCGGAAGTATATACCAATGTGGTATCCGGCGAATTTTCACCCCACCCATATACTTCGGCATTAAATACTCCCGACGTATCCACAGCATGAACCAGATATTTCAGCGCCAACACCTGGCATGACTCCGGTGGACTCATTCGCGTACCTGATGTATTTCCAACCCAGTGAAATGAACCGGTATAAGTATTATTATCATACGCAAGTTCATCACCTTCACCAAGAATATCATGTTCCCATGAGAGTGTTACCTCACCAAGAATGTCGTTCGTAATATCTGCCTCAAGACCGTAAGGAAAGTACATCTGACCCTGATAAACATCCCTGGTGAGAGATGGAATAATCTGTACTTCATCATTATCCAGGCTGATAATACCCTCAACCATGATCCAGTCACCCTCGTTGTACATGGTTAGATCGAGCCCGGTATCTTCAGCGATCCATACAGCGCACTCGCCGGAACTGTCATCAAGATGAACAGTATAACTGCCTTCCTCCTCAGGGTCCTCCTGCAGGTATCCGGCAACCAGCGCCCATGATCCTTCCATTGCACTATTCTGTGCTATTTCAGAAGTGTTACCGGTAATTGTTGCGGGTATCGGGTTTAGATAGGATAGCATTTCAATTTCAACATAGTCCTCGAGCTGGGTGATTCCATTCACTTCACTGACAATCCCAAGGATTTGAAGCTCATTACCACGCTGTAAGTCGTCATCTTCAACCCAGGGATCAGTTGAAAACACTCTTATTCCATAACCGGTTTCATCCTGGATGTAGAAGTCAGTATTTTCAAGTGAAACTGTATTTGTCGGTTGGGTAACTATTCCTTGAGTAAGAACCCATGTTCCCGGTTCAGTGTTGGTCTGGATACCTTCAATATCACTCTCAATATATGGAACCAGCGCTGCATCCTGCAGGGTTGTGTCAGGAGTAATGATAATAATGTCTATAACATGCTGTTGCAGATACATATCAACTGAAATGGTTGCAGAGTAGATGCCGTCTTCCAGCTCGTTTATTTCATACCATCCGTCTTCGTTGGATAATGCTTCTCCGATTAACCCAATCGCATCATCGTACAATTGAACATATACACTGTCGATTGGATTCTCAGTGATTAAATTAGATATGGTACCGTTTACAACAGAGGGATAGGAGCATACCGGGTACAAAGACATCAACATTACTAATGCGACAAATCTACGGATAAACATATTTTGAACCTTTGAAATAAAGTAATTCAATCGTAATGTATTCTGACACAAGGGTCAATCAATTTGTACGTATTAATGAAATCATAAGGAATGAATTCCAATAGCTATATATTTAGTGTTGTTTTTTAAACTACCCACATTGAAGAGAATAAATCAAGCGAGTAGTAATAAGAAAAGCGCCGAATCAAAAATGATCCGGCGCTCGAATTATCTGAATTCGCCTGTCCGACAGGCAAATATCAAATTATTTTACATACATCAGCTTCTGAATCTGATTGAAGCCGGTGCTTGATGTAACACGCATGAAATACAATCCCGAGGGATAGCTGGTTGCGTTCCAGTGCATCTTATGATAACCGGGCTGCAACTTTCCATCCTGAAGCAATGCTACGCGGCGGCCAAGAACATTTACGATCTCAGCTTTCACACCAGCAAGCATGGGTACGGCTACGACTACATTAACCATCGGGTTGAACGGATTCGGATAAGCGGCTGCAATATCCCATTCTACTGGAATACCATCGAATTCACGAGTTGAGACACCATTCAATACCCATTCTGCTGTAAATGTGTCAGTAGGATCGGTTTCACCTTCATCAAAGACTGCCGTTACATAGTATTCCCACATATAGGTGTCATCACCTTCCAAGGGAACTTCAATATGATCAGAATATGTCATCTCAGTGGTACGTGCAAGTTCTTCACCGTCACGGTAAACGACGAATTCGATTAATTCATCAAGTTCGTTGTTGTCAGGACCGATAAGGGCTTGTTCGCCGGTTTCGTAGATAACCAGGGCACGAACGAAGTAAGCGCCATCATCCTCAAACCAGCCTCTGTCGGTGCCTCTGAAGCTGCGACCATCATCGTCATCAGTGTCATGACCTAACATGACAGTTTCAAAATCGCAACCGAAAGCAATGACCCAATCTTCACCTGCACGGAAGTAGATATTTTCAGCGGTGACATCTAAAGAAGTCCAGGCTTCATCCTCAGCAACTACGCCGGGGTACATCATGCCTTCGTCTCCAGGTGCGCCTGCGCCATCATCCCAACCGTAAATTCCAGCGGTGAAAGTATTTTCGCCTTCATTCAGGATTGTATAATAACGGAGTTCCAGAAGCTGACCGCCTCTGTTTTCATCGGCAGTGAACTGAACACCATAAACCGTTCCGACTTCAGCGATTGCTTCATCAGGATCGTCATCATCGTAAAGAAGCTCTTCAGCTTCGGGTTCTGCCGGAGTTACATGAGACCATTCGATTTCCACATCAGCAAACCACTCTTCTGGTATTTCGCTTTCTTCGTTTACAGTAATTGCACCTACGAGTTCTTCAGGTGCATATACCGGGGTAGTCCAAATGTCATACTGCATGGACGGAACCATACGGACACGACCTTCAAAATAGCTTATAACTCCCTGGAGATGGAGCCATTCACTATCTTCATAAAGACGGAGATTAATGCAGGTGTTTTCCCAGATACGGGATTCAACCTGTCCTGAACCGTCATCCAGGTAAATCGAATAACTTCCATCTTCAACAGGATCAGTCTGTAATTCGCCGAGAACACATACCCAGGATCCTTCCATAGCCAGACCTTCTCGTACTTCATCAGTAGTCATCAATGTCGCTTCTGGCATATCATTATCAATTGAGATGACTTCATATTCGAAATCGACGATCATGGTGATGTTATTCATTTCCTCGACACGACCGCGAATCCAGAGTGAATCACCACGATTGAAAGCCATTTCCATGGGATCGGGATCATAGATCATCACACCGTAACCGGATTCATCCTGAATATAGAATTCAGTACACTCACACGTGGTTGTGTTGCTTCCCTGTGTCACGATACCCGTGGCAATTGTGAAATCGCCAGGCATGAGTTCGGTCTGTATTATTTCGTTGGTGTTTTCTGCAATGACGACCATTTCAATATCTTGCTCGCCGCCTTCGTCTCCAACTTCAACATCTTCAACCCAGGTGGGCCAGTATGCTGCATTCCAGACTTCAAGTTCGAAATCACCGGCATAGATAGGTGCTGAATACATACCCTCTTCATCTGTTACAACCGTGTAGAGTTCTTCATCCATCTCAGCTTCCCAGCATCTTACATATGCGCCGACAATCGGGTCACCGGTTTCAGAATCAGTAACCTGACCGGTCAACTGCATAGCTTGAACAGGGAATGCCACATCATCAACACACGGACCGTAATAGTCGGCTTGCCAGCACCTGTGTTCGATCCTGAACATTACTTCCTCACCGGCGTAATCGGTCAGATCGAAGTTTGCAAAAGCAAACGTCTGATAATTGTATCCGCCAAAGTATCCTTGTCCCGGATCCCATTGATTATTAGCAGAATACGAGCCATCGTAAGGATAGCCGCCGTCAGGCACAATCTGTTCCCAGGAATCGCCAAAATCGGTGGATATCTGTGCCTGATGACCGCCGTAGGAATAATAATCATACATGCTGTACCAGTAACTGAAATAAGCACCGGCTTCAGGCAGCAGGTAGCTGTCTCCGGATGTCATGGTCTGACCGTTTGGAGCTAAATATGGACCGGTTGTCGCATCAGTGTCCGTTACCCATACATAATCGCCGGAATGTGGCGGACCGTAATAATAATAGAGTGCGCCAACACCATCTCCGCCGCTCCATTCCCATTCGCCGGTGCCTACCCAGCCACCATCATCGTCTTCAAAGTCGCAGGAATACATCTCGAACCAGAATGGAAGCTGCGATAATTCGAAATCAAATTCATTTGCACCTTCTTCAAAAAGAAGAGTTGTTGAAAGTGGTCCGAAATTATCTACTGTTACAGTTACAGGAGTGGGAAATTCATCAAAAGCCAGATCAACAGCCATTTCATAATAACCTTCTTCATCGGTTTCAACTGAAGAACCGTTAATATCCACTACCGCACCGACAATGGGTAAACCATTCATGGTGTTAGTGACATAACCCGAAGCCGAAGCATCTTCAAAAGATGCAGGAATCATAAAGGAAATTACATCTCCACTTTCCGGGAAAAGAGCGCCGTCACAGTAAAGGTATTCAAGACCGTCTGTACTGCCGGCGCTTTCGATACCTATTACATAATATTGAAGATATGTTCTTCCTACATCATCATACTGTATCCGAATCTCACCGTCATCGAAAAGTATGACTTCACAGGAAATTCGATAGTCCGCCCCATTATTTTGCTGACCGGTACGAGGTACATCGTTATATTCAGCGATAAATACTTCACGGCCATCTTCCCATTCATCTTGCATATAAAAACAGGGGCTATTATACTGGCAATTTGCAGCCCCACCAAACATTGAAATCATATCTTCCATATAATTCGCATATGGAATATGTTGATAGCCGGTATAATAAAGATAGTTTGTAGTAAAACCAACGCGACCACTGGAAGACATCCAGATTTGGGTTTTGTCTTCTCCATAGAATGGGAAATCGAAACCAATCTCAAAGGGTCCCGTTGACATATTGTAAGTTAAATTAACCTGGGTGGCATCTCTGTTATTTTGGAGATCAACCCACTCGAAATCGGGACAAAGATCTTCTTCGCTGTCAACGAAATAATAACCATAACCGTCAGGTCCGCCCATTCGGTCAAGTTCATCTTGTCCCAAGTTGCGATAGTAATCATCTTCCATAGCAGCAGCTTCTTCGGGAGTCAAACTATTGAAATCTACCCCTGAAAAAATCTCGCCATCGTACACCGGGTGATCAACACCAAAGCCTGTCGATGTAAATATAAACAATACGCACAGAATTAGAAGCAAATTTAACTTCTTCATCGTGTCCTCCTTCTTAAATCAAGTAAATAGAAATTTAAAAATGAATACTTCTTTTTAAACTCTAATCTTTCGTAACTGTATAGTTTACTTTCAAGAATCGAAAATTTGTCATTCTGAATCGGTCAGCAGACTGATTCAGAATGACATCAAACTATACACTTACATTTATTTTACATACATCAGCTTCTGAATTTGATTGAAGCCGGTGCTTGATGTAACACGCATGAAATACAATCCCGAGGGATAGCTGGTAGCGTTCCAGTGCATCTTATGATAACCGGGCTGCAACTTTCCATCCTGAAGCAATGCTACGCGGCGGCCAAGAACATTCACGATCTCAGCTTTCACACCAGCAAGCTTAGGTACGGCTACAACTACATTTACCATCGGGTTGAAAGGATTCGGATAAGCGGCTGCAATATCCCATTCTACTGGAATACCATCGAATTCACGAATTGCGACGCCATTCAAATTCCACTCTACAGCAAGAACGTTAGAAGGATCGGTTTCGCCTTCTTCAAAGACTGCCGTTACGGAATATTCCCAGGAGTATAGACCATCGCCACCCATGGGAACTTCAATATGATCAGAATATGTCATCTCAGCGGTACGGACAAGTTCTTCACCGTCACGATAAACGACGAATTCGATGAATTCATCAAGTTCGTTGTTGTCAGGACCGATAAGGGCTTGTTCGCCGGTTTCGTAGATAACCAAAGCACGAACGAAGTATGCGCCATCATCCTCAAACCAGCCTCTGTCTGTACCTCTGTAGCTGCGACCTTCATCACTTTCAGTGTCATGACCTAACATGACAGTTTCAAAATCGCTGCCAAAAGCAATGACCCACTCTTCGCCTGCACGGAAGAACAGATTTTCAGCGGTGATGTCCAAAGAAGTCCAGGCTTCATCCTCAGCAACTACGCCGGGGTACATCATGCCTTCGTCTTCAGGTGCGCCTGCGCCATCATCCCAACCATAAATTCCAGCGGTGAAAGTATTTTCGCCTTCATTCAGGATTGTATAATAACGGAGTTCCAGAAGCTGACCGCCCCTGTTTTCATCAGCAGTGAACTGAACACCATAAACCGTTCCGACTTCAGCGATTGCTTCTTCAGGATCGTCATCATCGTAACAAAGTTCTTCTGCTTCTGGTTCAGGGGGTGCTTCATGGGACCATTCCAGATCCACATCAGCAAACCACTCTTCTGGTATTTCGCTTTCTTCGTTTACAGTAATTGCACCTACGAGTTCTTCAGGTGCATATACCGGGGTAGTCCAAATGTCACTCTGCATCGAGGGAACGATACGGACATGACCTTCGAATATACTTACAACACCTTCAAGGTGCAGCCATTCGCCTTCTTCATAAAGACGTAGATTGATGCAGGTGTTTTCCCAGATACGTACTTCGACCTGTCCGGAACCATCATTCATTTGAAGTGAATAGCTTCCATCTTCAACAGGATCCTGCTGCAATTGAGTCAGCATTCCGACCCAGGCACCTTCCATGTCGTCCATATCGCGCAATTCGCCGGTAGTACCCCACATGGCTTCAGGCACATCATTATCAACTGAAATGACTTCGTATTCCCAGTCAACAAGTTTCCTCATACCACTGATTTCATCAATACTACCACGGAGCCAAAGCGAATCACCACGGTTAAATTCTACTTCCATTGGCGCATCATTATATATCATCAATCCATATCCGGATTCATCCTGAACATAGAATTCACACCACTCAGAAGTGGTCGAGTTAGAAGGTTGCGTAACTATACCTGTTGCAATGGTAAAGTCGCCAACTTCCAAATTCATCTGGATCTCTTCCATGGTATTTTCTGCGATGACGACCATCTCGATATCCTGCTCGCCGCCTTCGTCACCAACTTCGACACCTTCAACCCACATGTGCCAGTAAGCTGGATGCCAGATCTCAAGATCAAATTCACCGGGATAGATAGGAGCTGAATACATGCCTTCTTCATCCGTGATAACGGTATAAAGCTGGTCATCCATCTCAGTTTCCCAGGTTCTTACATAAGCGCCAGCAATCGGATCACCGGTTTCAGAATCAGTAACCTGACCGGTTAACTGCATAGCTTGAATCGGGAATGCCACATCATCGATCGCAGGACCATAGTAACTAGACGAATAGCATCTCTGCTCGATCCTGAACATCACTTCCTCACCGACGTAATCAGTCAGATCAAAGTGAGCATATTGAAATTGCTGATAGAGATATCCACCAAAGTAGCCTTGTCCCGCATCCCACTGATTATAAGTAGAATACGATCCGTCGTATGGATAACCGCCGTCAGGAACTATCTGCTCCCAGGAATCACCGAAATCGGTAGATATCTGGGCTTGATGACCGCCGTAGTAGTAATAATCATACATGCTGAACCAGTAACTAAAATAAGCACCGGCTTCAGGCAGGAGATAACTGTCTCCGGATGTCATGGTCTGACCGTTTGGAGCTAAATATGGACCGGTTCTATCGTCAGTGTCCGTAACCCAGACATAATCGCCGGAATGTGGGGGACCGTAATAGTAATAGAGTGCGCCAACA
>Ga0208648_1001380_pt1 | contig 20069 bp, 20 predicted proteins | sample AntAceMetag02UKL_FD_184772 | JGI IMG/M metagenome (GOLD analysis project Ga0208648, IMG submission 184772) | Saline lake microbial communities from Ace Lake, Antarctica - Antarctic Ace Lake Metagenome 02UKL (SPAdes) (version 2) | ecosystem: Environmental > Aquatic > Non-marine Saline and...
GCTTCCACTCACACATAAGTATTCGCCTGGGCAATCCTCATCAGTATCGCAGTTTGGTGTGCAAATACCTTCCTGGCAATCTTGGTCTGCCGGGCAATCCTGATCTGATACGCATATTATCCCGCACTCTTTTTCTGTTATGGGCTCTTCTGTGCAGTCTGAAGCGTTGGGACAAAGGCAGTCACACTCGCGAGTCTGGATTCCGTCTGAACACTCGCTCCAGTCGGTACATGACCAAAGATTGTCGCAGTTATCTCCGTCACAGGAGTCATCGTAAGTGAATTCACATGTATCTCCCTCACAAGAGGATTCGATGCATTCTTCTTCCGGACAGTCGCTGTCTGTCTCACAATCACAGATGTAGCTTCCGGGCATGCAGGCGCTGTCTTCGCAGTAGTCTCCGTCTGTGCATATATCGCCATCGTCACATGAGCCTGACTTCTTGCTTGTGACACAAATGTCATTTACACACGCAACGCTTGTGCAGGGATTATTATCATCCTCGCAAATGATTCCGTCACAAGAGATGACTCCGCATTCCCGTTCAGTATCGTGATTGCCTGTGCAATCAGAGTCATCCGGGCATCCGCATGAGCATTCTCTTGTCTGTATCCCGTTAATGCACTCGCTCCAGTCATCACATTTCCAGTTTCTTGAACAGGAAGATGTACAGGAGACTGAGACTATGGCTGAGGCCGATCTTGTTATTGTCGGAGGCACACTAGAGCTTACAGTTACGCTTCGAGTAACACTAGTTGTCGGACATGATACTTTTTGAGTCCAGTTTAAGACTTCTGAGGCGTGCGGGCCGACCGCCTGAGAAAAGCTAGTTGTCCATGAAGGGACGACAATGAGGTTTGCAGCACTTGCGCCTATGTTATTTATGGTTAGAGTCCAGGTTGTGCTGCCCGTTTCTTTGATAATGCTCGGATTTGCGCTAAAGCTTATTGTGAAGTTTGTTGCGTTTGTTACAGGTGAGTACCCACCACAATCTGATTCGTTTACTAGGTCTTGCCAGGCAAGAGGTTGGTAGCCCACACCATCGCAGAAATTATCCCATGGGGGGAAGTACCACTCTGCGATTGGTTCGTGAGAGATATAAAAGAAGTAGCGTTCTTCAGTTTTTTCTGTGCAGTTCTCGTTTCCTCCGGGATAACATGAACTTGCATTGTCGCCGGTGTGATTTAACCAGTATGCGTTCACGATTTTTGAGCTTGAGTCTAAGGTGCCCAGGAAGCCACCCACGCTTGAATTTCCTGTGACGTTTCCTGTCGAATATGAGTTGTTTATAATTGAACTTGTGGATAGTTCTCCGGCGAGGCCACCTACGTAGTCATCAGTTCCATTGACGTTTCCTGTGGCATAAGTGCTATTGACTGTTGATCCTTCGGTTATCTGTCCGACAAGGCCTCCTGTGTAAAGGTTTCCTGTTATGTTTCCTGTGGCGTAAGAATCTGAGATATTTGAACCCAGTTCTAAGGAACCTGCGAGGCCTCCTGTGTATCGATACCCAGTGACGTTTCCGGCGGCAAACGATGTTAAAATTGTTGAGTTAATATTCACCCATCCCGCGAGACCGCCTGTGTTGTTCTCACCTGTGATGTTTGCTGTGGAATAAGAGTTGTTAACTATTGCATTAGTGTACAAATAACCGGTGAGGCCTCCAACATATAAAGTTCCGCTGACATTTCCTGAGGAATATGAATTGTTGATTATTGAATTTTGGGATATTCCACCAGTCAAACCGCCCACATAAGTGGTTCCCGCAACATTTGCTGTAGAATATGAATTTATGATTGTCGAATTGGTGGACGCCCCGCCGGCGAGGCCGCCGATTCCACGGGTTCCTGTAACATTTCCTGTTGAATAAGAATTGTTGATTGTTGCATTAATATATAACCCGCCGGCGAGGCCGCCAGTGTTAGCTGTTCCTGTTATGTTTCCGATAGAGTACGAGTTGTTGATTATTGAATACTCTCTTAGGTATCCGGCGAGGCCACCTGTGTAATAGTTGGTGCCCATGACAGTTCCTGCCAAATATGAATCAAGTATTGAGGAATTTGTAATCAAGTATCCAGCGAGGCCACCTGTATACTGGTGTCCCGTAACAGTTCCGGTTAACGATGAGTTTATGATTGTAGCTTGATCTAAGTATCCTGAGAGGCCGCCCGTGTAATGGTAATCCCCTGAGACAGTTCCGGTTAACGATGAGTTTATGATTGTAGCTTGATCTAAGTATCCTGAGAGGCCGCCTGTATACTGGTATCCTGATACTGATCCCGAGGCAGAGGAGTTTGATATTGTTGAGGCTGGGTACATATATCCAGTGATACCTCCTGTATTGTAACCTAACCCAGTAGTATTTCCTCTAGAAAAAGAATCTGATACCAACCCTCCAAGAGATCCTACTAATCCACCTACATTATTGTGATTGGAAGTGCCAGTTCCGGTTACAGTTGCTAGTGAAGTGGAATTTAAGATTATTCCACCACAATAGCCTGCAAAAGCCCCAACATGATTCTCTGCGGTAATATCTCCGGATATATAAACATTTGAAATCGTTGAACTTGAATAAATATTCCCTGCAAGCGCGCCAACATACTGAATATTGTTACCTCCAGTCACATCAACGGAGGTTAGACTCAAATCACTTATATTTGAATTGATAATCCTTTCAAAAAGACCAACATTCCCATTATATATGTTACTATTTATGTACAAACCACTTATTGTATGATTGGTGCCATCAAAACTTCCAGTAAATGGTTGAAACAGATACTCTACACTACCTATTGGCAACCATCCGTCCCCTGTATTGTATGGGGCGATATCAAGATCTATGTCTGCTGTTAATGTGTAGTTGCAACCCAGACAAAGCCTTGAAGCATTAAGGTCGGCAGCACCAGTAATCTGACAAGGATCTTCAATCGTTCCCGAACCAGCCATATTGTTTGGGCATCCCATACTCAAAACCTGTAATGTTGGATAATAACTACCTTCATTTGAATCATTCCAAATATCTGTAAAGTCCCAGGAGTTCATAGGACTGTGAGAATAGTCAAAGAAATACGATCCAGAGGATACTGCAGTACATCCCGTATTCTCATAATCGCCATCTAGAACATAACAAAATTTTGCATCATCTCCTGTATGATTTACCCAGTGGGCATTTTGGACTGAACCGCTGTTTAAATTTACTGCAATTCCGCGCGCACCCGCAGAAGAAATAGAGCCAGTCGCATAAGAAGAAGATATTTGTACATAATTTTGCATATTTCCTGTTAGGCCACCTGCACCAGAGGTTCCCGTGATGCTTCCTGTTGCGTATGACCTAGATATTAACCCATAAATGTAGGCACTCCCCGCAAGACCACCTATATTCGAGGTTCCTGTGACGCTTCCTGTTGCGTATGAGTCATTAACCGTTGAGAATGTATACAGATATCCAACTAATCCGCCAACTTGTGATTCTCCTGTGACGCTTCCTGTTGCGTATGATTTTAGGACAGTTGCTCCAATACTAGCACTGGGATCTGTGCCACCCACAAGTCCACCGACTTCAATAGTTCCTATCACATTACCAGTTGCATGTGAATTTGATATCGTACCTTCATAGAATCCTACAAGACCGCCTACTCTACTTGAAGTTCCTGTAACGCTTCCTGTTGCATGTGAATTTGAGATTTGGCCAGAGCTTTGTCCTGAGAGACCCCCTACACCACTAGTTCCCTGAATATTTCCGGTCGCGTAGGAATTAAAAATAGTTGAACCTTGTGAATATCCTTCAAGGCCTCCGGCAAAGCTTGTATCTGATGTAACTGATCCCGTAGAATACGAATTTGTAATTACGCCCCCTGTGGAATGTCCTACAAGGCCTCCTACTTTATAATGACCCTCAACATTGGCTGTAGTGTAAGAATCCAAAATTAATGAACCATCATAGGGTTCTCCCACAAGACCTCCCGTGATATCATAACCTGTTACGCTACCAGTTACATATGTATTTGAGATTGCTGATTCATCTGCATATCCTGTTATTCCGCCAGTATAATACTCTGTTCCGGTTATACTCCCAGCCACATAGCAGTCTATAATTGTTGACCTGGTATGCATAGCTCCTGCAATGCCCCCAGTATAGCGTGCCCCGGTAATATCTGCTGAGATTATTCCTATCCCAGTAACATCCGCATTATCTAGTCCTCCAAAAAGACCGATTGCACTTTCACTGGGTCTATTTATATAAAGATTACTTATAGTGTGACCAAGTCCGTCAAAACTTCCTACAAACGGTTTTGAGAATGAGGGGTAATATCTGGAATAATTGCCCATAGGTTTCCACCCCTCTCCTGTCGTGTAACTGGCATCACAAGCCGAGAAATCTATGTCGTTTTGTAGTTCATATTCCCAATTGAGGTGATTTCTTATGTTATTCAGGTCGTCACACGAGCATATCGGATGCGGACTTATGCTGTCGTTCCAGCAGTCGACTGTGGAACTTCCCTGAGGCTGTGATATTGGTTCGGTTTCGTTTCCGTCCTCGCCTCCAGTCTCATCTGATTCTGGAGGAGTTATAAAGTATTCATAGATGTCATCATCGCCGATTGCAAGGCCTTGTGGTGATTTTAGGTTCTCGCCTGAAGGATTCAGTAGACTCATTGAGAGTGCTAACGCCGCAAGGATTATGATGAGGGTGAATAATACGGCTTTTTGTTGCATTCTCTATGGATTAACTTTAGAATCTAATACTGGAAGACTTAAAAATCTTAGTTATGTGATTACTTGTTATATCATTGTTAATATAAGCCCATAATCCTAGGGATTCAATCTACCTTTATCGAATTTATATATTCTTTTACGCCGCTTGACATACTAGGACCATGTCCGGGGAAAGCCTCGTTTACATCAAGCTTGCCAAGACGTGCAATGGATTTCTTTAACTTTTCCTTGTTTCCACCAGGAAGGTCATATCTGCCATAGCTTCCCGCAAATATCATGTCACCTGAGAAAAGGAGTTTATTCTGTGGTTCGTAGAGGCTTATTCCACCCGGACTGTGACCTGGCGTCTCAATAACCTCTAACTTAAGTTCGCCTAAGTCTATTATGTCTCCGTCTTTTAGCCTGCGGTCAACTTTGAAAAGATGGTCTTCTGCCTTTGCCCCAAGAATGTCTGCAACGCTGTTTCCCTGCGGGTCCGCCTCAAAAAAGTCAGCATCAATCCCGCTCATAAGGATTTCACATCCCGTTCTTCTTTGGATGTCTTTTGCCATTGCTATGTGATCAAAGTGGCAATGCGTTAGTAAAAGCATGTCAGGATTTAATCCTTCTGGGTCCATGCTGGCATCAATCATAAGGGATTTTGCGCCTTCTCCTTCGCCCTGCAGGAAAAATACATTCGACCCGGCATCCTTTGAAATAATTGGAACTAATTTCATTTTTATGCGTATTTTTTTGTAGCGTTTTATTTGAGTCCCTTCAAATTAAACCACGATGGGTGGGATAATCGCAAAAGACCGGAGTCTTATTCCGGCGTGTGACGTGCGGACGCTTGAGGGGCTTGCAAAGATTGTTAAAGAGACTTTTGATGTTCCAGGTATCGGAGGATACAAGCTTGGGTTCTCTCTTGGCCTCTCTTTTGGACTTCCAGCCGCATGCGCAACAATACGGGAATATTCAGACTTACCTATAATCTATGACCACCAAAAGGCTGCAACTGACATTCCAAAGACTGGCACTCTTTTTGCTGAGACCTGCAAGGCGGCCGGGATTGATGCGATAATACTTTTCCCTCAAGCAGGACCAGACACTGAAAAAGCCTGGATACAGGCAGGCTTTGATGCAGAGCTTGGCGTCATTGTCGGTGGTGAGATGACTCATCCTGGATACACAGCCTCAAGTGGAGGGTGGCTTTCTGATGATTCAATTGAAAAGATTTATAACATAGCTAAAGGCGAAGGGGTCCGTGACTTTGTGGTCCCAGGCAACAAACCCGAAAGGATTGCCCACTATGCAAAGCTTCTTAGCGACTGTGAACCGGTTTTCTACTCTCCAGGTCTTGTCGCTCAGGGCGGGGAGATAACCCAGTCGGCAAAAGCCGCAGGGAAGCGCTGGCATGCAATCGTCGGGCGCGGCATATATGAAGCCCCTGACATACACAAAGCAGCATTAGACTTGAGCAAACAATTACTCTAAAAACCAAAAATTTAAGAAAATGACAAAAATCAAGGCAGTCAAGGCCCGCGAGGTGCTTGATTCCAGGGGTAATCCGACAGTTGAGGTAGACCTTTCGACACAAAGTGGAACGTTCCGCGCGATTGTGCCATCAGGCGCGAGTGCCGGAATCCATGAAGCTCTTGAGCTCCGCGATGGTGACAAATCCCGCTATCTTGGCAAGGGAGTCCTTAAGGCTGTTGATAATGTCAATAAGATACTTGGCCCTGCAATAATCGGCTTAGATGTTGCCGACCAGCGTGAATTCGACGAGAAGCTTAACGCAGTAGACGGGACGCCAAACAAGGAAAAACTGGGTGCCAATGCTATTCTTCCGATTTCAATTGCAGCCTGCTGTGCGGCTTCTCATGCACGCGGTGAGCGTGTTTATGAATATATCGGGAAGATATCAGGGAACGAACCGCACGTACTTCCAGTTCCAATGCTAAATGTCATAAACGGCGGAAAGCACGCAGGACAGGATAATGACGTCCAGGAACACATGTTCATGCCAATTGGCGCAAAAGACTTCCATGAAGGTCTTCGCATGGGTACTGAAGCCTATCATTCACTAAAAAGTATTCTAAAAAAGGAATTTGGTGCAAGAGGAACCTTGGTTGGGGACGAAGGTGGTTTTGTGCCGCCTGTAAACTCTGTTCAGGAACGTCTTGCACTTATGACACGCGCGGTTGAAGAAGCCGGTTACACAACTGACGACATCCAATTTGCAGTTGACGCCGCATCAAGTGAATTCTTCTCTAATGGGAAGTATACTGTCGGTGACAAGGTCATGGATGCTGGCGAGATGACAGACTTCTGGGTTGATCTTTGCTCTACATACCCGATAATCTCTCTTGAGGACTGCATGGCTGAAGATGACTGGGAAGGCTGGGTGGAACTTACTTCAAAGCTTGGAAACTCGACACAGATTGTCGGAGACGACCTTCTTGTGACAAACACTGAGAGAATCGCGCGCGGAATCGAGATGAAAGCTGCAAACTCTGTCCTTATCAAGCTTAACCAAATTGGGACGGTAACTGAAACGCTTGACGCCATAAGGATGGCATATAATGCTGGCTGGAGTGCTGTTGTCTCACATAGGTCTGGCGAAACTGAAGATGCATTCATTGCAGATCTTGTAGTCGGTGTAAATGGCGGACAAAGCAAGTTTGGGGCGCCAGCTAGAAGCGACCGCAACGCAAAATATAACCAGCTCCTGCGTATTGAAGAATTCTTAGGGGAACGCGCAAACTACGGCGGGACGATAAAACCCTGGAAGACCTGCAAGGACACACCCGCTGAGCTGTCAGATGAGCCTGACTCATGCGCGTCCTCTTGTGCAACATGCGGAGGCTGTGGCTCTTCGTATCCTGAAGAAGTCTCTGTTGATGATGCAGATGATCCACTGGCCGACGTTCTTGACAAGGTCACGAAAATAGAATAAAGGTAAAAAGTGGCTTTTCCTCGGGCAGGGGCATATAACCTCTATGCAAAAGGGAGAACGCGACCCATGCGCCCAGCAGAAGCTAAATGGAAGAACCTTGGCGCAAGCTCCCCTCAGATGATAAACCCAGCTAGGTTGCGCGCGGCAAGACAACAGGCACACTGGAACGCCCTTAGAATGCGAATAGGAATAAGTATGGGAAAACATCCGTTTGATCCCTTAGGGACAATACCTATTAAGACAAAACGCGTGATGGAAAAACACTTTAAGAGACGGGAAGCTAAAAAGATTATGATTGGGGCGACGTTTGGTTAATGCTTAGAGCTCTTCAGGGTGAAGCATTTTTGGCACCTTGCAGGAAAGTCCTTTTGCTTCAAGCTTTTCTTTTAAGGCTTCAGATGCCTTGGGCTCGCCATGGACTATAAAGATTTTTTTGGGGCGCTTTTGGAATCCTGTTGCCCATTTTACAAGACCGTTTTGATCGGCGTGTGCCGAGAAGCCATCAATCTTTCTAATTGAGGCGTTTATCTCAACTTCCTTACCCATCATCTTTATCATCTTATCTCCGCTTAAGATTTTTCTGCCGGGCGTTCCTTGTGCCTGATATCCAACAAAAAGTATTGTTGTCCTTGGGTCTTTTGCATTATTGTATAAATGATGGCGTATTCGCCCTCCGGTGCACATTCCAGAACCTGCGATGACCATACATGGCATGTCGTAATTGTTTATCTTCTTTGAGTCTTTGACAGATTGAGTGAGAATCAGGTTTTTGGGGTTGAATGGGTCCGGGTTCTTTGCCGCCTCTTTATCGTAGCATTCCCTGTGGGTGCTAAATACTTTTGTTGCTTTTATTGCAAGCGGGGAATCAAGGTATATCCTCTCTTTTGGGAACTTGGTTTTTTCAAGCTTCTTTATGCTATAAAGTATTTCCTGAGTCCTTTCAACTGCAAAGGAAGGAACAAGCAACTTTCCCCCATTTCTGTGAGCTTCTTTTGCGTATTGTAAGAGAAGCGCTTCCCTTTCTTCAATATTCTCATGCAAGCGGTCGCCGTAGGTTGATTCTATCACGACGTAATCTGCCTCGTCAATAAGCTCTGGGTCGCGGACTATCGGATTATCCCACTGCCCTAAGTCTCCAGAAAAGACTATCTTTTTTTGTCCTCCGCCGTTTATTGCCCACATTTCAACAATCGCTGAGCCTAAGATGTGGCCAGCGTCACGGAAGCGCACCTCAATGTTTTTTAATGCGCGGTATCGCTCGTTATAATTAACTGTGTAAAAAAACCTCATTACAGCTTGGGCATCTGAAAGCGAATAAAGCGGCGTTCTGGGTGGAAGGTCATCAAGTTCGCGCCGCTGATTCTCTTTTCTGGTCTCAAGTTCCTGCATGTGGGCGGCATCCTCAAGCATTATCGCGCAAAGATCTTTTGTTGCGTGGGTACAGATTATTTTTCCGCGGAAACCGTGTTTGTAAAGCTTGGGTAAAAGACCTGAGTGGTCGATATGGGCGTGGGTTAAAAATACATGAGAAATCTCTTTTGGGTCGAAAGGAAAGGGTTCGTAGTTAAGGCGAGTTATATCCTTTGATCCTTGGAACATCCCGCAGTCTACAAGGACTTTTGCGTCCCAAGCCTCAAGCAGGTGGCATGAGCCTGTAACAATACGGGTTGCACCGCAAAATGTGAGCTTCACTTTTGCTTAAGTATAACAAGGGCGCAGTGTTTAAAAATGTGAGAGGAAAGCACACCTAATATGCATTATCATGATGCTCATATTCTAATAACTTTACGACCCTTCTTGTTTCGTCAATAGAATAAATTAGAACAAACCTCCCAATGTGCACACGACGCCTTCCAACTAATGGTTTTTTTAGTGGCTTCCCCACATATGGGTTTGTGATTATTTCGGAGATTTTCTTATTTATCTGCTCTAGCTGTTTTCTATCTTTTTTTAGAAGTCTAGTAAAGACCTTGTCAAGTTGCTCAGAGACTTCAAGGTCGTATGTCATTTAAGATATCTTGCGGCAAAATCGTCTACTTTTATAAACTTACCGCTTTCTGCAGCCTTTATTCTCTCAACAAAATCCGGCCTTAATTCAGGTTGCGAGGAAATCTCTGCATATTCATCAAGAACATATCCTACAGCTTCGGATTTATTCTTAAAATTATGTTGGGCCTTTATTATATTTAGTACTCTATTGGCATCGTCAGTCAAATCGATTATAGCTTGGACCATATTAGTTCACGTTATATTTTATAAGTTCAAATTATAAAAATTAGATGGCATAACGCTACTAAGTAGGTTCTTTGCCTTATTACTGCTTTTTTTTGAGCTTCGCGTATTCTTTTTCTGAGAGTGGGGGTGTCCCATCTTCACCCTTAAACACATAAACAGAAAGACCATGGAAGACAAGACCTATTCCCCAAAAGACGCTCACCCAATAAAACCACAGGGTGTTTGGTGATGTGATAAGATTGATTGCAATAAGCATGACGTTGATAACGCAATAAACTGTCAGGTGTATCTTGAACTCTGCGCGCATCTTTGCAAGTTTCCAGAGTTTAGGATCTTTCTTTTCTGTCTCTTTGGCCATTTTTTATTAGATTACTTACGAAGGCGTTTATAAAAGGAGGATTGGGTCTTGGCCAACTTAAAAACAATAAAACCATAAATTAGATGAGGAATGGAATTTAGACAAAGAAAGGCAGTTGACAAAGACGCCAAAACCTTAAGTACTCTGGTACTGTCCACCGCGCCTGAGGCCTATTCATATATGTTTTTAAGCTCGGAGAAGGCACTTTACTGTATTGAAGCTTGTGTTAAAAGTCCAAATAATCCATTTTCTAAAGAGTTTGTTCGGGTTCTTGTTGATGAGAATGACAATATTCTTTCTTTTGTTGCAACTTATCCGACAAAAAATGAAAAAAAACTTTGGGATAATACTGAAAAACCTGTAAAAGAGACTTTGGGACTTAGTGGTCTTTTAACTTATGCAAAACGAGGGAAAGAGCTTGAATCAATTGCGGCAAGATTCAGTGGAGATTCGTTGTATATATTGCATCTTGCAACAATTCCTGCCGCACGAAAACATGGCCTTGGAACATATCTTCTTGATTATGAAATAGAGTGTGCGAAAAAAATGGCTATGGTAAAGTGTACATAGAAGTGGCAGACAACAAGCCAAACGCGAGGGATTTATACTTTAAAGTGGGTTTTAAACTAGAATCAATAAACAGGGATGCCGAACTATTAGAAAAGGGAATTCCAGGTTTTATGAGGCTTTTTATGGAAATCTAATCGCCGATAATTGTCAAAACGAGCTTTCTTTCCCGCGGACGTGTATCATGGTCGATTACAACTATCTGCTGCCAGTCGCCAAGTATCGGCTTTTTTTCTGCAAAAGGAACTGTGATTCCAGGGCCCATGATTGTTGCGCGCACATGGCTTGCACCGTTATCATCATGCCAGGTTGCATGGTGAGCGTAATTAGGGCCGAATGGTGCTATCTTATCAAGAGCGCGTGGGACGTCCTCTTCAAGACCTGGCTCAAATTCGACAGTTGAAACTGACGCAGTTGACCCTGGGACAAATATATTTATTATCCCCTCGTTTATCCCTGACTCCTTAAGCGCATTTTCTATGTCACCTGTGATATCAAGCATCTCACTTTTCCCTGCAGTTGGGACGTTAAGCTCCAAGGTTCTAACGGCCATAGTTATTTTTATACCAGTAGCTTCAAAAACACAACAGGTGGGAATTATTTCCCACATCGGAAATTCCCGATGAGAATGGTGCCATTAAAGATGGCACGGGGGAATCTAAACTAAAAATGCAGGAAACATCAAAAATCGACGGCAAGGGAAGACTCCTTATCCCCTCAGGCGTCAGGCGCGCTCTTGGCCTTGAAGAAGGCGTGGAAGTAGTTATCGCAGTTGAAGGAAGGCAAGCTGTGATTTCGCCTGTTTTTGATAAAAAGCTCTGCGAGATGAAAGTTATGATTGGCGACTCGCCCGGTTCCTTAGCGCGTGTTGCAGACTTCCTTTCTAAAGAAGGATTTGATATCATAATGAGTGAGTCCCGTGCCCTTGAGCGTGAAAAACGAGCTGAGTGGGACATACTTGGCAAGTACGACGGAGATTTTAATGCGCTCGCGCGAAAATTAAAGGCTAATGTTTTTGTATCAGACGTCATAGTAAAAGAATCAACATGAAACTAGAAACGCCTCCAGGGGTAAGAGATTTTCTCCCGGAAGAAATGGCTAAGCGCCAGGAAGTAATCGACAGAATCAGGCGCTCCTTTGAACTTTACGGATTCTCTCCGGCTGAAACGCCAGCTTTTGAATACGCCGAGCTTCTTGAAAACAAGTACGGGGAGGATGAGAAACTCATCTATAAATTTGAAGATTTGGGGGGGAGAAAACTTGCCCTGCGCTATGACCTGACTGTACCTCTTGTAAGGCTTGCTGGCATGAACCAGCTTCCTTCACCATTTAAACGTTATTGCATCGCGCGTGTCTGGCGCTTTGACCGCCCGCAGAAAGGGCGTTACCGCGAGTTCTGGCAGTGTGATGTGGATATCTTAGGTGTAAAGGGGCCAGAGGCCGATGCTGAAGTTTTGTCATGCGCCATTGACGCCCTTGACTCTCTTGGACTTAAGGATTACACACTAAGAATTAATGACCGGCGCCTTCTTGACCAGGTCTTTGGAGCTATGGCAAAAGAAGCGGGCTGCGGTCTTGAGTCTGTTCTTCGCGCGCTAGATAAACTTAATAAACAGGGTGCAAAGGAAGTAAAAAGGGAGCTTGAGACAAGCGGATTTTCAAACGATGCAAGTGATAGGATTCTTAAGCTTGCCGAAACACAAGGGCTTGACGAGCTAAAGGGAACTTGCCCTGAAGTGAAAGGTGCGACATCTGATATTGAAGAAATCCTTAGAATACTTAAATCGCGCGGCAAAGATGAGTGTGTAAAATTCGACTTTTCCTTAGCGCGCGGTCTTGATTATTACACCGGACCCATATTTGAAGTATCACTTGGGAACTTTGGTTCGATTGCAGGCGGAGGAAGATATGACAATCTAATCGAAGAGATTGCAGGGAAGAACTGTCCTGCTGTTGGAATCAGTCTGGGAATTGAACGTATTATAGAAGTTATGCGCGAAGCTGGTATGCTTGAGGATCTCGGAACTGCCTCAGAAATATATGTACTTTGTGCTGATGAAAAATCCAAAAAAGACGCTGATAGCATACTTTCAAGGATACGCTCAGGAGGTATTTCGGGAGAAGGCGACCTTGTGGGGCGCAATTTCTCAGGACAGATGAAATATGCAAATAGAATCGGGGCAAGAAAAGTTGTAATTGTCGGGCAAAAAGATCTTTCTCTTGGCAAAGTCACAATAAAGGATATGAAAGAAGGGAGTCAGGAGCTAGTTCTCCTTAAAGACTTAATTTCAAAACTTAAGAAATGACAACAAGAATCGCAATACCAAACAAGGGGCGCATGAAAGAACCCTGCATCGAGCTTCTAAAAAGCGCGGGGATAAAACCAAAAGTTTATGATGAAAAGGCTCTTTTTGCAAAGACGACAAGGGATGACGTAGAGGTTCTTTTTGTCCGTGTTGAAGATATCCCGCAGTTTGTAGAAGATGATGTTGCCGACCTTGGTATGGTGGGTCAGGACATAATCGCTGAAAAAGGCGCTAAAGTAAAAGAGATTACAGGCCTTGGTTTTGGAAATTGCTCTCTTGTCCTTGCAGGAAAAAAGAACGGCTCGGATTCAGTTTCAAAAATACCAAACGGCGCGCGAGTTGCGACAAAGTTTGTCAAAAGCGCAAAGAAATACTTCGGTGAAAAGGGCAAGGAAGTCGAGATAATCGAGCTTTCAGGCGCTGTTGAAATCGCACCAGTCATCGGGATTGCTGATTACATTGTAGACCTCAGTTCAAGCGGTTCGACCTTAAAGTCACACGGTCTTGTGGTGATGGATACCATTCTTGAAAGCGAGTTTGCCTTGATTTCAAAACCGGGAGCAAAAAGTGAGGCAATTGACGACCTTCTTTTAGGCATTGAAAGCGTGACCTCGGCTGACAAGAAAAAATACCTCATGGTAAACCTACCTGAAGGAAAGCTTTCGGAGCTTGAATCAAGTGAGAAAGGTGCTCTTTCCCCGACAGTAACAAAGCTTGACAAAGAAGGGTGGATTTCGGTGCAAATGGTAGTTGAAGAAAAAAAGATATTTAGTTTTATTAAGAGCCTAAAGAAGCTTGGCGGGCGAGATATCTTGGTTCTTCCAATTGAAAGACTTGTAAAATGAGCGAGCTTCTACTGCCAATACTTGCACCTGAAGAGGTATCTGACGAATTTATGAATCGCGCTGAAACTGATGTTTCAAATGCGGGCGCAGCTGCCACAAAAGTCATTGAAGATGTCAGGAAAAGAGGCGATGTTGCAGTTCTTGAGTACACTGAGAAGTTTGACGGACAGAAACTTGATTCTCTTTTGGTGTCTAGGGGGGAAATAGAAAATGCGTACAGGGAAATAGACCCAAAGCTCTTATCGGCAATAAAGCTTGCATATAAGAATATCAAAAAATTCCATGAAACATGCATGCCTAAGGAACTCTCAATTGAGATTTCACCCGGAGTCGAAGCAAGGCAAAGAGTAATCCCTTTGGCGCGCGCAGGGCTTTATATCCCAGGTGGAAAAGCAATATATCCTTCTGTCATGCTTATGCTCGCAACTCCGGCGCAGGTTGCAGGGGTGGATGAAATTATTGCGTGTTCCCCCCCACAAAGTGGCGGGAAGCTTGACATGGCAACAATGGTCGCAGCAGATATTTGCGGCGTTACAAAACTCTTTAAAGTCGGAGGCGTGCAGTCTATTGCCGCAATGGCTTATGGGACCGAATCAATCCCAAAATGCGATTCTATTGCAGGGCCGGGCGGACCTTACGTTTCAGCGGCCCAAAGGCTCGTTAAGGGCGATGTTCGAATGGACTTCCCGGCAGGGCCTAGTGAGGGAATGGTTATTGCAGACAAGTCGGCAACGCCAGAATTTGTCGCAGCAGACGTCTTAAGCGAGGCTGAACACGGACCAGATTCAGCAGCCGTCCTTGTCACAGACTCAAAGGAACTGACAGAAAAAGTGCAACGGATATTTTCTGATATGGCAAAAAAGCTTCCTGAAAAAAAGCAGGAATATATCCAAGAGAATATCGCAAAATATTCTGGAATCGTCCTTTGCAAAGATATGGACGAAGCAATCAATTTTACAAATGACTATGCTGTTGAGCACTTGGTAGTTGACACTACAGATCCTGAAAAGACGCTTTTGCGCCTGAGGACTGCTGGCACGTATTGCCTTGGTGAATATTCACCGATAAGTGCAGGGAACTTTGCCGTCGGACCAAATGCGATTCTTCCAACAGGGGGCTACGGGCGCATGTTTTCAGGGGTTTCAGTAGACTCATTCCTCAAAAAACCAACAGTAGAAAAGTTATCTAAGGAAGGTCTTAGGTCCCTTAGGGCGGCAATAACAACGCTTTCAGAGTTTGAAGGCTTCCCAGCGCACACAAATTCGGTCGAAGTAAGGTTTAAGGAAAAGTAAGATTTTCTTACTTTTCTAAATTATGCTAAAAACAAGTAAGAAAATCTTACTTTTTGCCAAAAATAACGCTAAATAAGAGAAAATGGTATCAGCAGACATAAGAAAGGCAAGTTCTAAGGAGGTTATCGCAGAAAGAGCCACTCGCGAGTCAAAGATTTATTGTAGAATAGATTGCAACGCGCGCCGCGAGACAAAGATAGACACCGGCTTGCAGTTTCTAAACCACATGATTGAGACTATTGCCTGGCGAATGTGTGTTAATATAGAGTTTAAGTTTGAGGCGACAAACTTCAAGCTGACCCACGTCATCGCAGAAGACTCGGGAATCGTGCTTGGCTCGGCTCTCCGCGCACTTTATGAAGCAAGGATTGAGACTAAAGACGGCGCAAGAGGAAGCTCAAGAAGTATAATTGATGAAGGCTGCGCAACCGCGGCAGTCTCAATCGAAGGGCGACCAAAGCTCTTTTTAGAAGGAAACGCGGCAACAGGCTTAGAGCTGGTCGAAGACACTAAGGCGTGTGACCTTGATGACTTCCTTGACGGTCTGGCTCTCGGACTTGGCGCGACAATCAGAATAGTTGTAGAATCCGGGAAAGACCCGCACCACAGTTGGGAGGCAATCTTTCGCGCTCTTGGCGAAGCACTAGGACAGGCATTTGAGCCTTGTCCCTTCCGTTCTGGAGCGTGCGCTGGTGTCAAAGGAACCTTAAAATAAAGTAATTATCAGACATGAAAGCAATACTTTTTGATCTTGACGGAGTCATAACTTCAGAAAGAATCTATTGGAACACTGCAGGCATAATAATCGCAGAAAAAAAGGGCGCAATTCTGCCTGAAAACTGCGAAGAACTAGCTAAGCTTGCAGGCAAGTCTCTACCTGATGATGAAATCCGCAGGTTTAAGGAGCTTGGTATAAATTCAAATAAAGATATTGCCTACTGTGGTCTTATGGCATACAAGACTGGGAAGAGTAATTCTGAACTTCTAATTGGAATGGAAAATGAAGGCCTTAAAGGCCTTGCCTACCTAAAATATCTTGATAAGATTGACCCTGGAACAACGCACCTGAGGCATGGTGAAGTATTTGATGACATCGACAATACATTTAGGGCTTGCTATCAAAAACTCTCGGGGATTGAAAAACCTCCAGTTTCCTTAGACGCGATAAGGGAAACTCTTGAAAAGCTCAAATCAAATGGATGGAAACTCGGGATTGTCACTGGAAGAAACCTGCCTGAAAGTAAGGCGCCCTTAGAGAAATGGGGAATATTTGATTACTTTGACCCATGCATGATAATAACTGATGACGAAGTCGAAGAAGAGAGTAAAAAACGGGGAGAACACGTCGGAAAACCGCATGCTTGGCCAATACTCCGCGCAATTTTTGGCTGCGAAACATTTGTCTCGGACGGCGAAGCAATAAAACGCCTTAAGTCCAAAGGCGACTTTGTCTTTGTGGGGGACTCGGTATCTGATGTCCTTGCGGCAAAAGCAGCCGGGATGCCTGTAATATGTGTCAATACGGGAATTGCAAGCAAAGAGTCCCTTATAAGAGCTGGGGCAGATATTATAGTAAAGGATGTAACTTTTGTTCCGGGTGCGCTTAAGGAACTTGGATTTTAAATTAAAAATCGATTTCTTTTCCGATTCCTTCCTCTTTTGCCTTATCATACACAAGGCGCGCTATTGCAAGATCCTGGAGAGCTGTTCCAACCGACTTAAAAATCGTGACATCTGACTCGCTTTTTCTGCCAGGTGCTTTTCCTGATAAGACTTCTTGAATCTCTGTTATGTCCCCTACTTTACAGGTCTTTAAATCTCCGCTCTTAAAACAATCCGGGGTATCAATTACAACAATTGATGAAGTCACAAGGTCTGAGCCTATCTCACTGGTGTCTGGAGTGTGTGCGCCAATTGATGTTATGTGCGTTCCGGGCTTTATCCACTCGCTTTTTATAACAGGAGTACTTGCTCCAGTTGCAGTAACAAGTATATCACATGATGCCGCATCCTTTGGAGTTCCCTTGCTTATTAGGATTCCTAAAAATGACATATCAGAGATAAATGCGTCCATGCGCTCTTCGTTTAAGTCTGAAATGACTGTTTTTTTAATCTTTCTTACCTGGGCAAGTCCTTCAAGCTGCGTTCTTGCCTGAACGCCACAACCGATTATACCCACAGTCTCTGCATCTTTTCTAGAAAGTGCGTCTGCTGCAAGTGCGCAAAGGGCGCCCGTCCTGATTGCCGTAAGCTGCGTTGCCTCGATTATTGCAATTACATTCCCAGTATCTACATCTGCAAGGTTTATTGTCGCAATTATAGTTGGGAGACCACGCTTCTTGTTCTCAGGATAGTCACATACGACCTTACACGCAACGCCCATTCCTTCGGCATAAACGGGCATGAATCCCCACCATTTCCATTCGGATGTCGGAAGCATGAACTGGTCTTTTGGCGGATAGACTGTTTTTCCCTGCGCGTGTTTGATAAACACTTTGTGGCATGCTTTAATCACTTCACCCATCGGTGCAAGTGACTTTGCTTCATCGCCAGTTATAAAAATCATTGTTTTATTCCTTTAAAAAATTATTCTGCCAAGGACTTAAGAGTCGATATTATCTCGTCGTTTATCTCCCGCTTTCCTGTTGCAAAACTTATGTACTTGTTCTCAAGCTCGGTAAATGTGGATGCCACATTGCGTACGAGTATTCCATGGTCATCGCGAAGTATTGCCTGTACTTTGTCGCCAGGGAGGCCTGAAGCTGAAATATCTATAAATCCGAATATGCCGCCGGACTTCCAGACTTTATATCCAACGCTAGAAAGTTCCTTGCGGGTCCTTTCTTTTTCTGAATTTATCTCGTTCCAGATGGCCTGGTACTCTTTAATTGAATCTAATGCGGCAAGTGCGCCTGCCGTGCCAAAGCGATTATACTCAAAGCCGCTCATAATTTTATTGTATATGGCTGTGTTCTCTGGATTTGAGATTATGTATGACATCTTGGCTCCAGCCAGACCAAAACCTTTTGAAAAGCTCCTTAGAACGTAAAGATTGGGGTAATTGTTGACTTCATCTGCAACCGTTTCCTGACAATACTCGTAATAACATTCGTCGACGAGAACAACGCATGGCGCGTTTTCTACAACCTTCATTATATCTTCTTTTGGCGCGACAACGCCTGTCGGATTATTTGGCGAGCAAAGGAATATCATGCGTGTGTCCTTATCACATGCTTCAAGAATCCTGTCCGGGTTCATGTCGAATTCCGGCATGTCAAGAGCTACTTTTTTTGTAACGCCGCCAGCTCGCCTGTTGCCGTAGAAAAGCTCTGGGTAAGTCGGAGACATCATAATGATGTTCTCGCCCTTGTTGACAAATATCTTTGGAAGGCGGTTTAAGGCCTGGTCAAGCGACTCGTCAAGTGCTATGCAGTCTGGTGTTACACCAACATACTCTGCTGTCTTTTCAATCAGCTTGCCTGTTAGGCCGTCGCCATAATAAACATATTTTGAAGCAGTTACTGCCTCGTTTTTTATCGCTTCAACAACCTTTTTTGGAAGGTCATACTGAAACTCGTTTAGATTAAGGACTGCTTTGAGTGGTTTTTCCAGTTTTTTAGCATACTGCTTTGGCTCTGACTCGCTAAGAGTTGAAACCATAAAATCTTTGGCATAAACTTTAGACATTTCAATAATAGATTCCTAAAATAACGCTTAATTTGAAAATAAACCAATAAGAATAAGAACCTTTAGTTTTTTCTCCTTAGAAAGAAGACTGCGCCAAGAACTGCAATCGCCACAATTATTGCCAGGGGGAATAACAAGTCTAATGATTCTTCGTTCTTAGTATAGGTTCCTCCACTTACTTCCTTAGACTCGTTTTTAGGATACTCTTTTGGACTTGGGATGGACTCATTAGCATTTTTGTCTTTTTCTATCGGTGTGAGATAGAATGTGTGGTTAAGGAAGCATTCCTGAGAAGGATCATGAGCTTCGAAGAAAAAGGTATTGTTAAAAGTTAATGGATTTGTATTGTAGTAATCACTATGACTAATTGTAATTGTCACATTATTTTCGCCTGTGTCTGGGGTGGCAATTAAGCTCCAAATACCAAAATTTAATTTGGTTGGGGAAATTAAATAATCATACTCTAATGTACCTTTATAGAAACCAGTATGGTTAATTACTCCATGGGCCATAGCGATATGTTCTCCGTTTTGCTCGTTAATAATAGAAATACAAACATCTGTGCCTTCTATTGGAGGTCTAGCTGCTTCAGTAATTTGGCAAACAAGCAAACAAGCAAACAAGCAAAACATAGTCCTTTTCATTCTCAAAATCTCTCAGGTTTTAAAACGTTGCCTTGTCCTATAATCTCTCCAACAGCGTACATATTATTGTTATCAGAGTCCATATAAACTCGGAAATACCCGAGGAGTATGGTCCTATTGCCTTTAGGCAACAGAACTTAAACAGTCCTTCGCCTTAGCAAAAAGACTGCGCCAAGAACCGCAATCACTATAATAATTGCAACTGGAATTAAGAAACCCGAATCTTCCTGGCTACTCATGTAGCCACTCCCACTTACTTCCTTAGACTCGTTTTTAGGCACGTCTTTAAGCACCGGAGTCGTGTTCTTAATACCTTCACCCGAACTCTTGTTGTCTAAGGAAGGCGAGGCATTTGTCTCGTTTTCCGCGTCTACTAAAGGCAAAGTCAAGTCAAAGGGATTTCCCGTTCCCACCGGTGAACCGCTCGAACCGGGGGATGATGCACTTTTAATCTTAAAGCTTATCTCCTCAGAATCATCTCCCT
>Ga0208648_1001383_pt1 | contig 20036 bp, 14 predicted proteins | sample AntAceMetag02UKL_FD_184772 | JGI IMG/M metagenome (GOLD analysis project Ga0208648, IMG submission 184772) | Saline lake microbial communities from Ace Lake, Antarctica - Antarctic Ace Lake Metagenome 02UKL (SPAdes) (version 2) | ecosystem: Environmental > Aquatic > Non-marine Saline and...
TTGTAATTTTTAAGGGTAATACTATTCTCAAATCAAACATGCTTGTCTTGACATTAATGGCATTTTTTCTGCTCTCAATTGTCAGCATACCTATTTCCATGTCATTTTATTTGGCAATTGACTTTGCTAAAACCAATAAAAGTTTAAAAATCCAATTGGAACAAGTACGTTTTTTATCTGCAAAAAGTCTTGAACAGGAGCACGAAAAACAACGAATATTGGCCGGACAAAAAGAAAAACTGGAAATACAAGTTAAAGAACGCACCATCGAACTTGAAAAGGAGAAAGAAAAAACCGAGCAATTGCTATTAAATACCCTGCCTTTGCGAGTGGTAAACGAACTAAAAGAAAACGGGCGATCGGAACCTGAGAGTTTCGATAATGTTTCTGTATATTTTTCCGATATTGTTGGTTTCACAACTGCATCCACAAAACTCGAACCTGCTGTTTTGATTCAAGAACTGAACGATATTTTTACTGAGTTTGATGATATAATGGAGAAAAACAACTGTGAAAGGATCAAAACCATTGGCGATGCATATCTTGCCGTTTGTGGAATGCCTGATAAAAATAAGCATCACGCTGAAAACCTTGCAAATGCTGCCATCGAAATAAGGGAATATATCACAAAAAGAAACCAACACTCCAAAATAAATTGGAAAATCCGTATCGGACTTCACAGCGGGAAAGTAGTCGGAGGAATTGTGGGTGTAAGAAAATATATTTACGATGTGTTTGGCGATACTATCAACACCACTTCCCGAATGGAAAGCAATTCCGAGCCAATGCGGATTAATGTTTCCGAAACCACCTATTTATTAATAAAAGATAAATTCAGTTTTACAGCACGTGAGCCAATGGAAATTAAAGGCAAAGGAATGATGAAAATGTTTTTTCTTGAAGCATAATATTAAAGACTTTTTTTGCAAAAATTAATATTATGTATTTTTGCAAATATTTTATCAAAATAATAGTTGATAAATAACAGAACTAAATTTTCTAATGAATGAAACCTTCAAAAGATAAAATAATAGATGAAGTAACTCAGAGCGATTACAAATACGGTTTCGTTACTGATATTGAAACTGAGACTGCAAAAAAGGGATTAACTGAAGATACTATCAGGTTTATCTCAAAAAAGAAAAATGAACCAGAATTTCTACTTGAATATAGATTGAAAGCCTATAGGAAATGGCTTACAATGAAAATGCCCGAATGGGCAAACCTAAAAATTCCTAACATTGATTATCAGGATATTATTTTTTATGCTGCTCCGAAACAAAAGAAAGATTTAGAAAGTATTGATGAAGTTGATCCGGAATTACTTGATACGTTTAACAAGCTCGGTATTTCTCTTGACGAGCAAAAGAAACTTGCCGGAGTTGCTGTTGACGCCGTTATGGATAGCATTTCCGTGAAAACTACTTTTTCGGATACACTTGCAAAACATGGGATAATTTTTTGCTCTTTTAGCGAAGCCGTTCAAAATCATCCCGATTTGATAAAAAAATATATGGGATCGGTAGTTCCGGGGAGTGATAACTATTTTGCTGCACTCAATTCGGCGGTATTCAGCGATGGATCATTTTGCTATATTCCAAAAGGTGTTCGCTGCCCGATTGAATTGTCAACCTATTTTAGAATTAATGCTGCAAACACAGGCCAGTTTGAAAGAACATTAATTATTGCCGAAGAAGGTAGTTATGTCAGTTATATGGAGGGTTGTACCGCTCCTCAAAGAGACGAAAACCAACTTCATGCGGCAATAGTTGAGATTATTGCCCATAAAGACGCAGAAGTAAAATATTCTACCGTACAAAACTGGTATCCCGGTAATAAAGAGGGGAGAGGCGGAATCTTTAATTTTGTTACCAAGCGTGGCTTATGTAAAGGTGAAAACTCTAAAATTTCATGGACTCAGGTTGAAACCGGATCGGCAATTACTTGGAAATACCCAAGTTGTATATTAAAAGGCGATAATTCGATTAGTGAATTTTATTCGGTTGCCGTAACAAATAATTATCAACAAGCCGATACCGGATCAAAAATGATTCATCTCGGCAGAAACACTAAAAGTACAATAATCTCAAAAGGAATTTCGGCAGGCAAAAGCAATAATTCTTATCGTGGTTTGGTGAAAATTGCAAAAAAAGCCGAAAATTCACGAAATTTTTCGCAATGCGATTCCTTACTTATGGGCGATAAATGTGGGGCAAATACTTTTCCTTATATCGAAGCCAGAAATAAATCATCAATAATTGAACATGAAGCTACAACCTCAAAAATTTCTGAAGATCAGCTTTTTTATTGTAATCAAAGAGGAATAAGTACCGAAAGTGCCATTGGATTGATTGTTAATGGTTATGCTAAGGAAGTGCTGAAAAAACTTCCAATGGAATTTGCCGTCGAAGCACAAAAATTGCTTCAGATAACTTTAGAGGGTAGCGTGGGGTAGATGATTGATGGTTTTTACGGAGCTCTTTTCAATCGTTTGATATTTGAATTATACCTGCAATTGAAAAAAACAGAATAGCAATTCAAATAAAGGATATTAAAACAGTATCTTTGTAGATTAAGGAAAAATATTTATGAGTAAAAAAATAAAATATACTGAAGAGTTTGAAAAAGCACTTAACAAATTCGTTGAAGAGTTAAAAGAATATATCTCAACAGATACAGGAGAATGGACAATCAAAGGATTTATTGATATTTATAAGAATATTTACACAATTTCATCAGACACAAAAATTGTTTCCAAAATTCTCGAAATTCACATATTCCCTGAGATTTTAAGATTTGCTGAAAAATCAGGATATAAAATAGTATTGGCTGAACAACAAAATTATTACCCTGACCTAACATTTGTTCACAAAGATGATGACAATATCAAATTTGCACTTGATCTAAAAACAACATTTCGTAGAAACAATAAATCGGCTGGATTTACTCTTGGCAGTCACGGTGCTTATTTCAAAGAAAGAGACAAAAAGAAGAATATTCAATTTCCATACAACCAATATACTGGGCATTATTGCTTAGGTATTATTTATACACGAATAAATTTTGAAGATGACTTATCTGAAACTGAAATTTATCAAGTAAATGAAATAAAAGAACAATATGGGAATGTTCAAGACCCTATTGGAGAAAGACAAGTAACAAAAATTGATAATCTTAAATCCATCACATCCGTAATTAAAGACTTTGATTTTTTTGTTGCACCAAAATGGAAAATAGCAAGCGACAGTCAAGGTTCAGGAAATACTGCAAATATTGGTTCAATTAAAGACATTGCGGATTTAAAGACAGGAAATGGAGTTTTCAGTAAATTGGGAGAAAAATGGTTTGATGAATATTGGGTGAATTATGGAAATGCTACAATATTGAAAGATGGTAAAACAATCAAGATTACAAATATTTGGGATTTTCTTGAATTCAAAGGAAGAACAGACTTGATAGATAAAGTAATAGCAAAAGGAGCAAAAAGAAGGCGAAAGAAATGAAAATATTTGTACCACCAATAAAATCACAAGGAATAAAAACAAAACTTGTTGAATGGATTTCAACTAATGTTGAAAACATTGAATTCGATAATTGGATTGAACCATTTATGGGAACTGGTGTCGTTGCATTTAATGTAAGACCGAAAAAAGCAATTTTGTGTGACAGCAACCCTCATTTAATAAGATTTTACAATGCAATTAAAAACAGAGAAATAACAAGTGGAATAGTTCGTAAGTTCCTAACTGAAGAAGGACAAAAACTCTTAAATTCTGAAGGCGAATATTATTATGAAGTCAGAAATAGATTTAATGAAAATGGGAATCCACTTGATTTTATTTTTTTAAGTCGTTCCTGTTTCAATGGAATGATGAGGTTTAATAGAAAAGGTGGTTTTAATGTTCCTTTTTGTAAAAAACCTAATCGTTTTGCACAGGCATTGGTTACAAAAATAACTAATCAGGTGGAGAATATTTCTAAGATTATACAATACAGTGACTACACATTCAAAAATCAAGATTTTCAAGATACTTTAAAAGAAATAAACTCAAATGATTTAGTTTATTCAGACCCTCCATATATTGGAAGGCATGTTGATTACTTTGACTCTTGGTCAGAAGAAGAAGAAAAAATATTAAAAGAGGGTTTAAATAATTCAGGAGCAAAATTTATTCTTTCAACTTGGTTAAGTAATAAATACAGAACAAATGATTATGTCTTTGATATTTGGAAAGATTGTAATGTTGCAACAAAAGAACATTTTTATCACGTTGGCGGTAAAGAGACTAACAGAAATGCAGTTTATGAAGCATTATTATCAAATATGAAATTGAATAATAGTATTTCAAATTATGAAATGAAATCTCGTATTGAATTAAACGAATCTCAATTAACAACAGAAGAAAATAAATACGAAATTCCAGAACAATTATCCTTAGTATTAGAAGAACAAAACGGCTAACATTGGAATACCGAATTTTTTTTAAGATACTTAAAATGTAAAATCATAAAATATTACAGATTAAAAAGTTTAAACACAGAGTCGCTAAGAAATAGGGATTTAGAAATAATCAATAAAAAATTAAAAATAAAAAATCAAAAGATGTTACTAAATATAAAAAACCTACATGTTTCAATAAATGATAAGGAAATAATAAGTGGCCTTAATCTTGGAATAAACTACGGTGAGGTTCACGCAATAATGGGACCCAACGGAACAGGTAAAAGTACTCTGGCAGCAGCAATTTCGGGAAAACCGGGTTATGAAGTTACCAAGGGTGAAATAATTTATAAAGGAAAGAATATAATTGGAATGTCGCCGGAAGAAATTTCATGGGAAGGGATTTTTCTCGGATTTCAATACCCTGTTGAAATACCGGGTGTTAGCATAACAAATTTCTTACGTGCAGCACTCAACGAGCATCGCGAACATCAGGGATTAAAACCTTTAACCGGCTCGGAGTTTCTTGCAAAACTTAATGAAAAGAAAAAGTTGGTTGAAATTCAATCGAAACTAACAAACCGCTCTGTAAACGAAGGATTCTCAGGCGGTGAAAAAAAGAAAAACGAAATTTTTCAGATGGCAATGCTTGACCCGATCCTGTCAATTCTTGACGAAACCGATTCAGGGCTTGATATTGATGCTTTGCGAATAGTTGCCAATGGAGTTAATAAACTTCGTTCAGAAGATAATGCTTTTCTGCTAATAACACATTATCAGCGTCTTTTGGATTATATTGTACCCGATTTCGTTCATGTTTTATATAATGGACGAATTGTTAAGTCAGGTGGAAAAGAGCTGGCTTTGTTTTTAGAAGAAAAAGGATATAATTGGATTAAGGAGGAATTGATTGATTTATAAATAATTTCTAAGCATTCATTGTTTAATAAATGTTTTTGGAAAAATGGATGCTTAAATAGTTATATTGTTAAATTGTTTATATGAAAAACTTAGAAAAAAATACATCGTTTTTTGAAAACTTAATTACTCTGTTTGAAGAAAATAAAAATAAAATTTCTAAAAACGATACTAAAAAAATCTCCGAAGTCAGAAAAGCGGCGATCGAAAAACTTTCAAAAAGCAGCTTACCTGCCTTAAAAGACGAAAAATGGAGAGAAACAGATTTAAGCAAAACTCTTTCAAAAAATTATAACTATTATTTCGATGCTAAGGAGGATAATGCTAAAATTGGAAAAACATTTAAATGCGTTGTCCCCCAGCTTGATTCTTTATCTTTTACTTTCGTAAACGGTTGGAATACATTTGAATCGGAGCTAATTACATTAGAAGACGGAATAATAATTGGAAGTTTTTCTGATGCAATGAAAAAATATCCGGAAATAGTTGAGCAACATTTTGATAAGATATTTCAATCCGAACAAGATTTCTTTAGCCTTTTGAATACTTCTTATGCACAAGATGGATTTTTTATATATGTTCCTGATAATGTGAATGCAAAAAAATCAATTCAAATTGTTAACATAATAAATAATGATGAGAATATTTTTCTTCAAACACGAAATATCGTAATTATCGGAAAAAACTCAAAGCTAAGTTTGATCCATTGCCACGATTCTGTTAATCAGAAAAATAGTTTTACTAATGGTGTTTCAGAAATTTTTCTTGACGAAAACTCAAGCATTGATTATTATAAATTACAAAATTTAAATAATGAATCAACTTTGCTAAATCACACAAACTTTTATCAAAAAAGCAATTCCAATGTTTCAACAAATTCAATTTCACTAAATGGCGGATTGATAAGAAACGAAACTTTTGTTGAGATTGATGGAGAAGGGTGTGCTTCAAATGTTTATGGTTTGTTTTTGATGGACGAAAAGCAACACATAGACAATCAGGTTTTTATCGACCATAAAAAACCAAATTGTTCTAGTAGCGAATTGTTCAAAGGTATTCTCGACGACAACGCAAGCGGTGTTTTTAACGGCCACGTTCTTGTTCGGAAAGATTCGCAAAAAACCCAGGCTTTTCAAAGCAATAAAAATATTTTGCTTATGGATACAGCTAAAATCAATACCAAACCATTTCTTGAAATTTATGCCGACGATGTTAAATGTAGCCATGGTGCAACTGTAGGACAATTAGATAACGAAGCCTTGTTTTATCTTCGATCGCGAGGAATTAGCGAAAACAATGCAAGAATGCTTTTGCTGTATGCTTTTGCTGCCGAGGTGATTAATAAAATTTCGATAGAACCCTTAAAAAACCGAATCGACGACATGGTAAAGAAAAGGCTTAGGGGTGAACTCTCAATTTGCGAACAATGTGTTTTGCATTGTGGAACTCCAGAAAAAGAAATTGACTTTCAAATTGACCTTAGTAGAATTTAAAATTATTGACCTTAAAGATAAACTGTATTAAATGTTGGATGGATAAATTGTTATATTGTTATATTTTTAAATGGTTGAATGGATAAATTGTTTATCTTGATTAATTCATAAATTTATTAAAAAACTATGAATACGCTTGCAAAAATCAAATATACAAATCACTATGAGTTTTGATGTCGATAGAGTAAGAGAAGATTTTCCAATTCTTAATCAAATGATTTACGGAAAGCCTCTCGTTTATCTTGATAATGCCGCTTCAACTCAAAAACCGGCAATTGTTATAGATACAATTTCAAAATACTATTCTGGACAAAACAGTAATGTTCATCGTGGTGTACATTATTTGAGCATGATGGCAACCGAAGCTTTCGAAAATGCCCGAAAAAATATTGCTGATTTTATTAATGCAAAAAATTCTAACGAGCTTATTTTTACAAGCGGAACAACTGAATCTATTAACCTTGTTGCTCATTCTTTTGGCCGAAAATTTATTTCCGAAGGCGATAATATCATTATTTCGACAATGGAGCATCATTCAAATATTGTTCCCTGGCAAATTCTTTGCGAAGAAAAAAACGCAAAACTTAGTGTGATTCCTATAAACGAAGAAGGTGAAATTGATTTTGAGGCCTTTAAAAAAATGCTTAACAAAAAAACCGGCCTCATAGCAATTACTCATGTTTCAAACGCACTTGGAACTGTAAATCCGATAAAAAAAATTATTGATTTGGCCCATGATTTTGATGTCCCGGTTCTAATTGATGGTGCTCAGGGAATTTCGCATTTTAAAGTTGATGTTAGCGAACTTGATTGTGATTTTTATTGTTTCTCGGCTCATAAAATGTTTGGCCCTATGGGTGTTGGGGCTTTATACGGAAAGGAAAAATATCTCGAAAAAATGCTTCCCTATAAAGCAGGAGGCGAAATGATAAAAAAAGTTACTTTCGAGAAAACAACTTTTAATGAATTGCCATTTAAGTTTGAAGCCGGAACACCGAATGTTGCCGGTGTTTTAGGTTTTGATGCTGCCATTAATTATTTGAAAGAACTGTCGATTGAAAAAACTTCGACTTATGAAGAGGAAATATTTAAATATGCAACAAATGCTTTACAAGAAATTGATGGCCTGAGAATTATTGGTAATGCAAAAGAAAAAATCAGCATAATTTCTTTTCTTATCGGCGATATTCATCCTTTTGATGCCGGAACTATTATTGACAAAACCGGAATTGCAGTACGAACCGGCCATCATTGTGCAGAACCTCTGATGGATAGATATAAAATTCCGGGAACTATTAGAGCTTCTTTTGTTTTTTATAATACAAAACAAGAAGTTGATTCTTTAGTAAAATCAATTCAGGTTGTGAAAAATATGTTTGAATAGAATAATGAGTGAATGATAGAATGATTAAATGATAGAATAATGGAGATTAAAGAAATAGAAAATCAAATAGTCGAAGAATTTGACAACTTCGATGATTGGATGGATAAATATACTTATTTGATAGAGATGGGAAAATCGCTTCCACTGATTGAAAACAAATACAAAATTGACAATAATTTAATTTCCGGTTGCCAGTCAAAAGTTTGGTTGCATGCTTCTTATGAAAATGGAAAAGTGATTTTTACGGCTGATAGCGATGCAATTATTACAAAAGGAATAATAAATTTATTAATAAGGATTTTCTCACATCAAGCACCTGATGAAATAATTAATGCCGAATTGAATTTTATTGACGAAATAGGTTTAAAGGAACATCTTTCTCCAACAAGGTCAAACGGACTGCTTTCAATGATTAAGCAAATGAAATTATACGCACTTGTTTTTAAAACAAAAATGCAAAACAAATAAATTTTTAAGATGAATTTAAGCGAAGAAACTATTATCAAAGAACTAAGGACAATTTTCGATCCCGAAATTCCAGTAAATATTTATGACATCGGCTTGATCTATAAAATTGAAATTATAAACGAAGATTCGGTTAGAATTTTAATGACCCTGACATCACCTAATTGTCCAGTTGCGGATTCTCTTATCCAGGAGGTTGATCAAAAAATCAGAGATTTGGAAGGAGTAAAGAAACTTAGTGTTGAACTTACTTTTGAACCCCCCTGGTCAGAAGAAATGTTAAGTGAAGAAGCAAAATTAGAACTTGGACTTTTATAATCTGTAAATCAGTGGCGTATTTTTTAGCCATTAAATACCATCTACTTTTTTCGTTATTATGATAAAAAGTTTTATTATAATTGCAGGTGAAATATTTTTATTTAAAAAGTATAAATAATTTATTAAAAGATTTTACTAAGATTTATTAAACAAAACTTATAAAGTGTTTAAATTAGAAACTAAAATCAATACAAACTCAGACGAGTTTAAAAAAAACAAGGAAGAATTTCTAAAAATATTATCCAAATATAAAGAAATTCAGAAAGATGTAACAAAAGGGGGATCGGGAAAAGCCATACTTAGGCATAAAGAACGTGGCAAATTATTAGCCCGTGAAAGGATAGACAGGCTTGTTGACCCAAACACTCCGTTCCTTGAATTATCATCTTTGGCAGCCTTTAATATTTTTGATAATGGCCATCCTTCAGCCGGAATTGTTACCGGAATTGGAGTAATCCACGGGAAGGAAACAATAATAATAGCAAATGATGCAACCGTTAAAGGTGGAACTTATATAAAAGAGACCATCAAAAAGCATTTAAGAGCACAGGAAATTGCTATTGAAAACCATTTACCCTGCGTTTATATGGTTGATTCCGGTGGAGTGTTCTTGCCGGAGCAGGCAAATGTCTTTCCCGATAGGGATCATTTTGGAAGGTTTTTTTATAATCAGGCAAGATTATCTTCCCTCGGTATTCCCCAAATAGCTATTGTTATGGGTTCGTGTACGGCTGGCGGAGCTTATGTGCCCGCAATGAGCGACGAAACTATTATTGTAAAAAAACAAGGCACTATTTTTCTCGGAGGGCCTCCTTTAGTCAAAGCAGCAACAGGCGAAGTCGTAACACCCGAAGAATTGGGTGGGGCAGAGGTTCATACTTCTATGTCGGGAGTAGCTGACCACCTCGCTGAAAACGATACACATGCAATACAAATTTGCCGAAATATTTTTCAAAGCCTCGAAAAAAAACAAAAGCAAATTATTGATATTTCACCCATAGAAGAACCTATTTACGACCCTGAAGAATTATATGGTATTGCTCCTGTCGATTTTAAAAAAATGCTTGATCCGCGTGAAATTATTATGCGAATGGTTGACGGAAGTAAATTTCATGAATTCAAAGAAAAATACGGTAAAACTTTAGTTACCGGTTTTGCACGAATAATGGGTTACCCTGTTGGAATACTTGCAAATAACGGCATATTATTTTCCGAATCTGCTTTAAAAGGAACACACTTTATTGAGCTTTGCACATCCCGAAAAATTCCTTTAATTTTCATGCAAAATATTGCAGGATTTATGGTTGGAAAAGACTTTGAACGAAGAGGAATTGCGAAGGATGGAGCAAAATTGGTACATGCTGTTGCAAATGCTGATGTTCCAAAATTTACGGTAATTTTCGGTGGCTCATTCGGAGCCGGAAATTACGGAATGTGTGGACGTGCATATAGTCCTCGTTTGTTGTTTATGTGGCCGAATTCAAAAATTTCGGTAATGGGTGGTTTGCAAGCTGCCGGAGTGTTAATTACTGTAAAACAGGATCAGTATAGAGCCATGGGAAAAGAAATGCCTCAAGAAGAAATTGATGCACTTCGCAAAACTATTATTGATAAATATGATCACGAAGGTTCGGCTTATTTTAGTACAGCTCGACTTTGGGACGATGGAATAATTGATCCGGTTGATACAAGAAAAATCCTTGCGATGGGGATTTCAATGTCATTGAATAAGAAAATCCCTGAACAAAAATTTGGCGTTTTCAGAATGTAAATGATTATAAAAAGATATTGGAAATTAGAAATTAGAAATTCAGGAGAAATCCATCCCGAGTACTCGGGACTAATTTCTAATTTTTAAATCTTAAATCTCTAGAATGTAATCCATTCAGAATATACTGACTACAAAAACATAAGCACATGAAATCCTATCAAAACATTGAATTTGAATTAAAAGATAATCTCGGTACGATCTGGCTAAACCGCCCGGAAAAACATAATGCAATGAATGCAGAGATGATATCTGAAATAATTGATTGTGTAGGCGAAGTTAATAATCTTCAAGAAGTTCGTATTCTGTTTCTTCGCGGAAGAGGAAAGTCCTTTTGTGCCGGCGCTGATTTAAATTATATGAAAGGGATTGCTGAATTTGGTTATGAAGAAAATTATAATGACAGCCTTCAGTTGGCAAAATGTTTTAATGTGATTTACACATGCAAAAAACCTACAATTGCAGTTGTTCAGGGTGCTGCCATTGGTGGAGCTAACGGGCTTCTTGCTGCCTGTGATTTTGTGTTTTGTACAGATGAAACAAAATTTGCATTTGCAGAGGTAAAACTCGGAATTGCTCCGGCAACAATCTCTCCTTATGTTGCAAAACGAATTGGTGAATTCGGAAGCAGGGATTTGATGCTTACGGGCCGCAGATTTCTCGGTAAAGAAGCCGAGCATTACCACCTTGTAAATAAATCACTTCCTGAAAACGAAATCGAAGAGCACATAAAAAAAACTGTTAAAACCTTAATGTCGAGCGGACCGGATGCAATGGCAGCATGCAAAGAATTGATCTATAATATTTCAAATAAACAAAGTTTTGATGATTCAATTGATTATACTGCAAGGTTGATCGCCGAACTTCGTGCTTCAAAAGAAGGCCAGGAAGGCATGGCTTCTTTTCTTGAAAAAAGAAAACCAAAGTGGGTGAAGTAATTGTTTAAAAATGAATCATTTGTTTTTAGTGACAAATTACAATTTTTTTATTTACAAATACTTGCGGATTACTTTCATCATCATAAAATATTTTACAAAAATATATTCCATTCGGATAATTGACAGTTTGAATATTTATTTGCGAAGAAGTGATTTTTTGCTTACTCAAAATAACTTTTCCACATAAATCCATAATCAAAAATGCAGTATTATTATTTTCTGAAAATTCAGAAATTTGAATAGTAAAACTTTCATCAGCAGGGTTTGGAAAAAGTTTTATATTTTCAATATAATTATTTTGTAACTCGTCAAAGCCTATGTTTACTACTGCCTTATTTTTTCGTGAATAAAAATTTAAGCCTCCTGAATAATTTCCGGTAATTAATTCAAAATATCCATCATTATCCAAATCCCGGATGGTGGCACCGGTTCTAATTCCATTATACATTTCAAATTGAGTAGTATCAACAAGAAAAGCAAGTGAATCGGATTGCCTAAAAGCGTTTTGTAGATTACCCTCAATATCCGTAAAATAAAATATCTTTCCTTGTTCTGATCCGACAATAAGTTTGAATTTATTATCATTATCTTTAAAAAAGTAAGGAACACTATATCCATCATACGAAATTGAATAATCCGTAACATTAACTTTTCCGAGGCTATCTGTTATTAGTGTAAAAATTGGATTTGTAGGTGTTCCTGTGTTTTTAAAATAATTAATATTTCCACCTTTTTCTCCAATTACCAAATCGTTAAGCAAATCATTATCAAGGTCAATAATTTGCGGGCTACTGAAATCTCCTACATCAATATTCTGAAAATTACTATCACTTAATTCAAACGAACATTTTTGATTTGGAGGATTTTGATTTTTGTAAAAATATAAGTTTCCTTCTTTGTTACCAACAATCATATCATCTGAACCATCACCGTCAATATCCCCAAAAGTTGGTTTGGCAGCAATTAATTCAAGATCGGAAAAGTTACAAAAATCACGTTCAAGCAAAGTAAATTGAGGATTGTCAATTGTTCCTGTATTTTCAAAATAAGCAATTTTAGAAACATAATAAGATGTTAAAAACATCCAATAATTATATGATGAATGATCGTAATACCCGAAATTACCGACAAAAATATCGGTAAGTCCATCTTTATTATAATCAAAAAAGACAGGATAAGCACCTGCTCCGAGATCAATCATCTCATCCTGCAAAAACTGTTTTGTTTGAAAACTAAACACAGGCATTTCATTTGACGCTGTGTTTTTGTAAAAGCAGGAGCTTTTATAATTCTCGGAAGTAACAAGACTCGGATCAAAAGGAGAAGCTAAAAGATCGGAAATTCCATCGTTGTCAACATCGAAATAATTTAGGGCCGGTACAGAAAATATTCTCAGGCTATGTGTGTTTGGAAAAGCAGTATCCTGGCTTATCATAAAAGCCTCATCCGGAGTGCCGCCATTTGTTAATTCAATAATATTCGGGTAATCAATATCGCCGAGAATCAGATCTTTATCAGAGTCATTATCAAGGTCGATTGACAGAAAAGTTGAACCGGTATGCCTTTCATTTTTATTCAAGAAGCTATTTCCTTTCATAAAACAAGTATCCAAATATATGATATTTGATTCATCGTTTTCGGCAAAACGGCCCCAGCAATATGTTGATAATTCGTAATCAAGTGAATCGGCATTGCCATATTTTTCCATTGACAGATTTTTATGCATCTGAACAAAAGAACCCAATCCCCAAAAAGTTAATATGTCGAGATCGCCATCATTATCAATGTCCGAAATTGCCGGATAATCGACGTAGGTGATTAATATATTAACATATCCTCCTCCTTGATAGGAAGTAAGATAAGGAGAAACTACAAGTTTGAATGCAAGCTCACCGACTTTTGAAATATTTTTATAAACCCTTGCACTTGCATAACCCGGCGAATACGTAAAAATGTCGTTTTTCCCATCCATATTATAATCTATTAGAATTGCCCAATCGAATAATTCGGGAAAACAACTGATATATTCAGGAGAATACTCGTAATCAACAGTGTTTGGTGTTCCATTATTGATAAAAGTCATTATTCGGTTTCCGTTTCTATCGAAAACAAACAGGTCTTTAATGCCATCTTGGTTCATGTCGATTTCCCCAAATTGACATGAATTCATTCCTCCTGTCCAAGGGAATTTTAAGGATTCTCCTCTATCCGTAATTACAGGAATAAGCTTTTTGTTTTTATTAACTATTTTCTTTTGGGAAAACACATTGAGGCAAATAAAAAAACAGACTACAAAAATTATATGATTTTTCATTGTTTTAAAGAATATTACATTTTTTTTTAATTATTATAAATAAAACAAAATTACAAAAATTAGGAATGTAAAATGATTTTGATTTTGAGACCTGGTAGGTTTTTAGACTTTTAAATGAAGCAAAAGAAAGAATGGAAAAAATGAAGATAAAAGAAATGTACAGCTTATTTCGGCCTTCCCTACATAAGTTACTCCTGAATCATTGAAAAATTTATTGAGGTTTACCTAAGCCCAACCATAACATTCCACCTTTTTTCCCATATAAACATTCAAACTTTTTTTATTATTGATTTCATAATATGAATTATTTTTTGTTACTTTGTTTGATGTTTATATTTTAACACGTTTTACGGCTCGGTTTTGTTAAGGAAAAAATTAAAGTTTTAAAAGTAAATATATCGAAATAAGTAAAATAATAATATATTAATGCCCACAGAAGAAATATTCAATATTAACGCTCAATAGCATCCCAAATCGGGTGGATATACGGTGTAGGAGTATTGTTATTTCGGAGTTGGGTAAAATTTAAAAAACAAGAACAATATGACACCAGATATTAAAGGATTTGCGAACTCTGCTAAAGGTTTTACAAAAAGTCCATTAGGAATAATTGCTTTATTTATTGTCTTGGTGTATGGTTTTGCAACATTGGCAGTATCCTTTGGAAATAATTTGACTAACCACATTGCTCCTCTTATTTATTTCTTAGTGATTTTTCCTGTGATTGTTTTTATTGGATTTTTATGGCTTGTATCAAAGCATCATGACAAAATTTACGGACCTTCTGACTTTAAAAACGAAGAAAATTTCTTAAAAATGAAAATGTCAACAGTTGCATCTCTTGCTGCTGCAACTGCCAAACTGCCAAGTGGAAATATTGACAGCGAAATTGCTCAAGAACAATTAAATGCAATTGTTGAAATGGTTTCCAAAACAAAACCAAAAGAAAAAAGTGGAAATATAGAAAAATGGAAAAATAAAATTTTATGGGTTGATGACAGACCTGAAAATAATGTATACGAACGACAAGCATTTGAAGCAGAAGGTATCGAATTTAACCTTGCACTTTCAACAAATGAAGCAATTGAAGTCCTAAAAGATAAAAAATACGCAGCAATCATTTCCGATATGGGAAGAAAAGAAGGACCACAGGAAGGATATGTACTTTTAGAGAAAATCAGAAAATCTGGGGACAAAACACCATTCTTTATTTATGCTGGTTCCAATGCTCCTGAACATAAGATGATGGCGATAGAAAGAGGTGCACAAGGAAGTACTAATAGACCACAAGAATTGTATGAAATGGTTATGAATAGAATATCAAATTAACAAATAAAAACTTTACCCAACAAAAAATATAGTGCATTTGGCAGATAGTGCTAAAATTGAAGATTATAGCAATAAATAAACATATAAGTAACTTGAAAGATATGAGAATTGAAATTCCAAACCCACCATATTCAAAACGTTCCATTAATTTAAAAAACAACATTAATGACACTTAAGATTCTAAATTACGAAACAATAAAAAGTGCACAGTAAGGGTCTAAGATTCCATATTTTGCATAAAAATAAATAAACATTCAACTTTGTCAATTCATTATTAACTTCGGGGTTTTAGACCCTGAATACTTTTACAATAGAAAGAAGTGGTGGTTTATGTTATTTCTAAACCTTAATAAATAAAGATTAGAAATTTACCTTATGCATCATCAAACCACTAAGTGGTTAAACGTGAATAGCCACAGATGGAATCTGTGGTTAAAAAGATGAAAGCCACAAAAGCAATCCCAACTGGCTTAAATATATCAAAATACTTGCAATATGGTTGATTGATTTATTAAATTTACCTAAATATTATTATTGAATCCTTTTAGGATTCTAAATTAGGAAGCTGTATTCTCATACCCTGCACTATGTACAGGGCTATTCATATTTATCCGCTTTGCGGATTGCGTGAACTTCCTTTATCCTTTCCTATTGAAACAAAACTTAATAAATATACTATAAGAGTAATCAAATAATTATTCACACCGGCAAATCAAAATATAATTTATTCACAAACATTCAACTTTGTCAATTCATTCTTAACTTTGGAGTCTTAGGCCCTGAGTATTCGTTAAAGGTTTATTAGCGAATTAGCGGCTTTTTTTTTTACTTTTACAAAATAAATATAATAATGCATTAAAAATTCATTCCAAATATTAATGGAAAAACAAATAATGAATTATGTCAAAAACTATTAAAAGTATTATTCTCGGAATTTTTTCATTCATTTTATTGTCGAACATAGCGTATTCACAAATCAAAGGAATTACAGATCATAAATTTATAAAATCAGATTACAGCCATCGTGATCATTCAAATTCTAAGTTGTCGCCATCAAAAAATTTATATCTACACCAGGCAATTGGAGAACTCCAGGTTTCGGGCAATGCAAACAAATCGCCCTATACTGTATATTTTATTATCCCTATTGCATATAGGGAACAAGCTCCTATTTGGCTTAAGATTGATTGTCCTCAAATGGTCAATTACAAATATATCCGTCTTTCGGATGACAATGTAGTAGTTGCAGCAACAATTAATAATACTCCCGGTACCATTGATCTTAATTGGACTTCATGGGTTTTAATCAAGCAACATGATTATAGCGAAATACCCGAAAGTGTTCCTATTCCCTCAATATCGGAGCTCCCCGATTCGGTTAAGTCATGGTTGCAACCAACAGCCTGTGTACAATGGAATGACTCATTGGTTAATCACATCTCCGACTCCATACGAGGCACAACTAACGATTTAATTGTTTTAGCTGAAAAAATTGAGGACTATTGTTATAATATTCCTTGGGTATTTCCTTATTCACCTGTATCTTTTGATGCATATTATGCTATGAGATGGGGAAATTCCTGTACTGGCCATGCTCATGCAGGGGCTGCCGTATTTCGTGCAAACGGAATCCCATGCCGTGTACTTATGAATATGCCTGTTTGGTTTTCCTCATATATGGATATGCATTGGATAATAGAATATTTTATTCCTGATTACGGATGGGTAAAAATGGAAACTTCAAGGGGTTTAAATCCATATTTTGATGCAGATGAAGAAGTTATTACATTTGCCTGCAATATCGAAGATGAATTTCCTATATTGTATGTCGGAAATATTGAAGCTTACTGGTTTGGCTCCGATCCTGTTTTCAACCATATGTATCCCAATTGGGGTGGTGCACATAAAATCTCAACACATACTTCTATGACTGACTCAACAAGCAAGGTTGACCTGATAATTTCGCTTACTGATTCTGTTTTCAATTACAATACAGTTTTTCAAGGAATAGAATTAGACAATCAACAATCGGAAAATTATGATTTGGCTTTAGAGTTTCAAGAACGGTCATTTAATAATGCTAAAACCGGTAATACCGATAGTATTATCTACAACCTTAACGAAGCTTTGTTTTATTTTAGAGAAATTGCATATATGCCATTAATAGAAATTTATTTCAATGATTTTGAAAATGCTTCAGGTAATTGGACACACGGCGGAATTAAAGATAAATGGGATATCGGAATTCCAAATATAGGGCCTGAAAATTGTTATTCGGGTGTAAAGTGCATAGGATCAAACCTCGATAGTGTTTATAGTAATAATGTTAATAGTTGGATTTTGTCGCCATCAATAAATTTATCAGGGCTTTCATATGCTCATTTGAATTTTAAACTCTGGAACGATGTTGAGGACCATAATCAAAGCCTGAATCCCAAAGATAAATTATGGGTCGAATTAAGCACGGATAAGGGAGATAATTTCTTTCCGATAAGTACATGCTTTGGTGGAGTAAATGATGAGCCTTGTATCCCTTCATTCGGAGGATGGAATAACGTAGTTTTAGACCTTACTGAATATGTTGATTCAACAATTCAAGTAAAATTTTGTTTTACATCTAATAACACTATCTCAAAAATAGGTTCTTACATCGACGATTTTGGGATTTATGGAAGAGCTTATGATGTAACAGGCATAGATGAAAATCAAAGCTTATCAAGCAAAATTGAATGTAATTGCTTCCCAAATCCGTTTTTTGATAAATTGGAAATAGAATATCTCTTGCCATATGATGATGAAATACAAATTAGTATATATAATTTATTTGGACAAAAAATATACTCTTCCAATATTTCAAAACAAACTAAAGGAAAACATAAATTAATACTGAAAACGGGGGTTTATTCAACAGGAATTTATCATGTTCTGATAAATACTTGTAATAAAAAAAGAGTATTTAAAATACTTAAGTTGTAGTTTTTTCAAGTCAAAACTTTAAGTGTTTTGTGCTTACACTTATGAGTAGTTTCCCAAAAATTCTGTTTTTAAACTAAGATATGAATGGGAATCCACAATTTTTTATTATTTTAGCAACGGTAATATGAAGTGTTTTTTAAAATGAAAATGAAATTATAGACAAATATATTGACAAACAAAACAAATTTTTTATGAACTATCCAAAAAAAGTAACAATTGGAGACATTACGGTTAGAGATGGTTTCCAACATGAAGAAAAATTTATTCCAACCGAAGCAAAACTTTGGGTTTTGGAACAATTAATTCTTTCGGGTTTTAAACATGTTGAAACCACAAATTTTGGAAACCCGCGAGGCATGCCTCAATTCGGAGATGCCGATGATTTAATGAAAAGGCTTTATGCAAGCAAAAAAATAAAACATCTTATAGATGATGTAAGTGTAACAGCCATCACAATAAGAGAAAGAGCAATAGAAAGAGCTATTCAGGCAAAAAAAGACGGTTATGGGCCAGATAGAGTACTTGTTATGGTTTCAACAAGCGAAACGCATCATAAACGAAACTCGGGCTTAAGCCTTGACGATTATTGGAAAATGTGTGAAAAATACATCCCACTTTGTCATGATGCAGGAATTAAAGTAAATGGAACTGTAAGTACAATTTGGGGATGCCCGATTGAAGGCCCTACAAAATTAGAAAAAGCCATTGAATTTACACAAAGATGGTTAGACATTGGTGCTGATGATGTTGAGCATGCCGACCACGATGGCTCTGCCTCTCCCGATAGAGTGTATAAATATTTTTCTATGCTATTGGATGCAATACCAAATCCCGAGAAACACATTGCTCATTTTCATGTAACAAGAGGTTGGGGCTTAGCAAATGTTTTGGCGACTCTTCAAACCGGAATAACTAATTACGAATCCTGCCTCGGAGGACTCGGTGGACAACCTGCAAATTTTGTTAGCGGAGTTCCGGTATCAGGTACAGGTGCTTACTATTATAAAGACCCAAATTCTGTTGGCTTGGTTTGTACAGAGGATATGGTAGTTATGATGGATGAAATGGGAATCGATGTCGGTTTAGATATTGACAGAGTTCTTGATACAGGAAGAATGCTCGAGCGTATTATCGGCAGAAGGCTCAGATCAGAATCAATTGCAAATGGACGTATCCCTAAAACTCTAACAGGAAGATAATATTTGAATATTGCATCAATTTATTTGATTCTTTGCATTTTAAATTAAATATAGCCGGATTACTTTTTGGATTAATCCGGCTATCTAAGTTTTAATTATTTGCAATCAAACGAGTTTAGAATAAAGTTTTTTTCTGATTTTAATTTCAGAATACGGTAATTATTTCTTTCCTTCCCCTAATATTTACATTGAGCTAATCTTTCCAATGACTAAACAAAATTTATTCATATCTTAGTGAGTCAACAGGGTTTTTTATTGCCGAAAAATATGATTGAAGTATTACCGTAGTTAACGAAATTATAACAGCAATTAAAGCCGAAACAGCAAAAATCCACCAATTTAATTGTGTACTGAAAGCAAAATTTTGCAGCCATTTATTCATTGCAAACCATGCAATTGGAATTGCAATAATTGATGAAAGTAAAACTAATTTCAAAAAGCTAAATGATAATAACCTAATGACTTCAAAAACACTTGAACCAAGTACTTTTCT
>Ga0208648_1001384_pt1 | contig 20032 bp, 16 predicted proteins | sample AntAceMetag02UKL_FD_184772 | JGI IMG/M metagenome (GOLD analysis project Ga0208648, IMG submission 184772) | Saline lake microbial communities from Ace Lake, Antarctica - Antarctic Ace Lake Metagenome 02UKL (SPAdes) (version 2) | ecosystem: Environmental > Aquatic > Non-marine Saline and...
TTCGACTGATGAAACTGTGAATGCTTGGAGTGAACTTTGTCGGTAAGCCGTGTGCGGGAAAACCGCATGCACGGTTTGACGAGGGGGACAGGTGGATAGAATAATTGAAGCCTGTCTCTACTCTACTGTGGTCAGTTGTTGATAATCTCTTTTTCGAACCACCATCTTTCGCATAATGTTAATGCACGAAAGAAGTAATAAGCCAGTTGTAGAAAATTCATTTGACATCGCAGGTAGTATATCTCAAGTTTAATTGAAATTATTAGACATAAGGTAAAATGAAAGAAATTGGAGTGAGTAATAGATAATAGTAAGGAGGTTATTATGAGATGTCCGTGGTGCGATTCAGATGAGCTTTACCGCAGCTATCATGATAAAGAGTGGGGTGTTCCTGCCAGAGATGACCGCACTCATTTTGAATTTCTGGTGCTGGAATCTGCTCAGGCAGGTTTAAGCGGGTACACTATTTTAAAGAAAAGAGAAAACTACCGGAAAGCTTATGATCTTAAAAGCAGTAGAAATTCAAGAATACATTAGTTCTGGTTTAATTACCAGTGCTGAAATAGTCGATAGACATTTTTCCAAATCCCAGTATCAGGATAAAATGAAGAAATTGTTTTCACGTCGGCATATTTTCTTATTGGCCAAAGCTAAGTTTATTCAGGGATATTTCTTTTGGACTGAAAAGGGAAATAATATTCAGGTTTATTTATATGTGAATCAGTCTTTTAGCGTAAACGATGCAGTCCAGTTAATCAAGCTGCTGGGTCAATCTTTTGAGCATCAAAGCCATAAATATATCATCATTTCTCATATTTTTGATTCTGTTAATATCCTCCAGCAAATATATAATTCAAATTGTTGCAATATCAATTCTGTTAGTAAAATGGAATTATCTGCCCCATTTGAAATAGATGCCAATTACATTGATAAGAGATATTCTGTTTCTACTGACTCTGATGAAAAAGAATTAGCTGATTTTCATTATACCTGCTATTTTGATGATAAGGAATATATGTTAGGTGACTGGAATGATTTGATTGATTACTTTTTTAAAAAGGAAGTGGGTAGAATAACGCTGATGTGCAGAAACGGGGATAAATTGATTGGGGCATGCCTGGGTTGGATATTTAATGACAGGAAGTATTTATTTTCCATTTGTGTGCATCCAGAACATCGAGGCAGAGGAATTGCAAAATACCTACTGCATAGATTTCTACAACATCATCCTCAGATAAGCTGCTATCTAACTGTTTATGAAGATAATATTGATGCAATAGCATTATATGAACATTTTGGGTTTGAAAAAACTATAACTACAACTATAATTTGTGAGAAACTGGAAATGAAAGAAATTGGCGAAAGTAATAGATAATAGTAAGGAGGTTATTATGAGATGTCCGTGGGGCGATTCAGATGAGCTTTACCGCAGCTATCATGATAAAGAGTGGGGTGTTCCTGCCAGAGATGACCGCACTCAATTTGAATTTCTGGTGCTGGAATCTGCTCAGGCTGGTTTGAGCTGGTACACTATCTTAAAAAAACGAGAAAACTACCGCAAAGCTTATGATAATTTTGAGCCGAAGCTTATAGCAACTTATGATGAGCGGAAATATAATGAATTGATGGCAAATGCCGGTATTGTCCGCAATAAACTGAAAATTGCTGCTTCGATCAATAATGCCCAAAGGTTTTTGGAGATCCAGAAGGAATTTGGGAGTTTCTCTAACTATATCTGGGGTTTTGTTAATGGCAAACCGATAATCAATCATTGGGAGACTATGGATAGTATTCCAGCTCACACGGAATTATCAGACAGGATAAGTAAAGGCCTGAAAAAGCGGGGATTTAAATTTCTGGGAAGCACTACTATCTATGCTCACCTGCAGGCTACGGGGCTTGTGAATGATCATCTGGTTTCTTGTGAACGGTGGTTGGAGTGTCAGGAGATCAAGTAAGATTTTTGTGGACGGAGTGGACGTTGTGGACTAAGTGGACGGGGTTGGTTTAGCTTTTTTTTCTATCTTGTTCTCTTTTTTGGGTTCTTACTTTGTATAGTCTTTCGGTGAAACCGCCCTGTTCTTCAAATTCTTTTGCCTGGGTGGCAACCTGGTGATCTAGCAGAGAACAGGCAACTGTGATGAGTACCTGGGCAGCATTGGCTGAGAATTCGGGATAGAGGTTTGAGGATTTTGTCCCTTAGGGATTTTGTGCTTGGCAGGCTGTTTTTATCCAGGCTGCTACTTCATCGGCGGTCTGGCAGCGAGCATCAATCAAGTTTTGCCTTAAGGGATTATTGCGATGCCATTGCTTTAAGCTTTTTTGTCTCAAGAAGTCTTCATAATCGAGTTTTAGTTCTTCCAGACTGGCACGGGCAACTTGGGTGAGTTTTAGTTCCGTTTTCTTTGAAGTAGCTGATGCCAGAGAACCTTCAGCTATATTTTGCTTACCACTTCGGGCTGCCTGTACCATCTGATCTTTTGTCCTGCTGAATTTATCTATATAGCGATCACAAAATCTTACTGTAATATCGTAAATTAGTTGTGACAATTTATAGCTTAGGGTATTGCGGTAACCTCCGTGTTTGGGGATCAGGTTTGGCATTTTTCATTTCCTCGCTTTTTGAATATGGGATGATTGGGGATTTTTGGGGGTGAGTGTCAAATGTTTTTTTTTGTGGACGGTGTGGACGAGGTGGACATAGTGGACGGGGTGTGGTTTGTTACTTCGTCCACATAGTCCACTGTGTCCACTACGTCCACAGGAATTTTTTGATGAAACCTCTTTACAAAACCTTCAAAGATTTATAAGTTAAGAAAATTATTCATTTAGATCTTCTTTAGGATGATCAGTCTTCTTATGCCTTTTGCCGATCTTGAATTTATATTTCGCCAGTTTATTTTCTTTCTTTTGCTTTATCGCAGCTTTTATAAATAATTTTTTGTATATTGCAGATTCCTCGATAGCAAGTGTCCTGATCTGACTTACTGCTTTTTGCGATGCACTCTTCACTGTTTTTGTTTTATCATATTTCTCAGAATATTTACAGTAATCCAAAGCAATATACCCAACTCTGAGAGTCAATAGTCCATTCAGCATCCCCTCAAACAAGCTGTCTGCCAGAAAGGAAGTAATAGAAGAAGCAATATCCACACCTGGGATTTTGGCAAAAATACTCTGTTCAAATGATTTAGCTGATATCTTCTTCACCAGTTCATCCACAGGGATATCAGAGATTCCTATTGCCATCAAGCCGCTGGCAAACACGTTCAGATATATTTCCAGCATTTCTTTCCAGTGCGGTTTCTGATTATAAAGATGTGCTATCTCCCAGATCATCTGTATTTGAATTTTCAGCAGTAGTATAGCATCTAATCCTGAATTTTGTGAAATCGCCGTGAAGATGAATACCTCATTGGCATATTTTTTTATCCTGCTATTGGCCACTTTATCAATCACCTGCTCGATATTTTTCAATACTTCCTGTATCTCCGGCACTTCCTCGGCATTCATCAATTCATTCTTTAATTCCAGATCAATATTAAAATGCTTAGTATAGCGTCGGAAATTTTTAATGATCCGCTTTTTATAATTGCTGTAAAATTTGATCTCTGCTTTACTTTGTGCTGCATCAATTAGTACTGTATCAATATCTGATTCAAGGCTTTTAACTTTCATCTGGGGGCGTTTTAGTGGCTTGGGTAAAAATATTAACTGCAATATGGGATATATGATCAAAACCATTATAATTAAAAATAAAAGCCAGGCAATTACTCCCCCACCTGTAACCACATTTTCTGCACTTACCGCAAACTGGTTAACCTGATTGATCAATACCAGTACAAAGAATATAGAAAGACCGATAATTATCGAAACCAGTATTCGCTTTAAACTTATTAACATTTCATCCTCCAGTTCCAGCCAGTAATTTTTATTCCACATCGAATGTACTCTATAAGCTGATTTTGTTGTTTATTGTCAATTGTTTTCAAAAGTAGAGCCATCCTCACCTTCATTTAAAAAAATCCTGGTTTTCAGTTGACTTCGTATGAATTCGATTACCAAAGGTGAAAAACTATTGACAGAATATTCCTAGCCGGAGTATTTATGAGAACGTGAGAGCATGATGCGACCCGACCTGTGAGATAAGCACTTAAGTGCTTTCACTTCAGTAAATTAGGTTATATTCTTAAATGTTAAAATAATAAAAAAGGGAGATGTTATGAAGTACAAGTTATTATCCAATTGCGATTTAAAGGCTATTGATGCTTTAAAGGAATTTCATGGTGGTGCTCAGAAGATCAGTGAAACAATTACTGAGATGAGAAAGTTGGAAACCAGGAAGGCTATCCTCAAAGAGAAAGGCTTCGGCGATATGATCGCTGATGCAGAAGAACTGGTAAAAAAGTTTCCCAAAGTAGATGTTTTTGAGAAACAGAATAATTTTGCCTGTAATTGCAAACTGGGGACAGCAACCAGTCAGGTTTCAGGCTGGCAGGGAGCCAGTGTAACCCATCATGCCATGAAGCGTATTGCAGCCAGCGCAGGGACAGATAATCCCTGTTATGTACCTTCAGAATGCATCTCAGTGGTAGCACTTACAGATAATTATATCTATAATGGAGATCTGATGGCTACTCTTGCCATGACTGAAAATATCATGAAATCCTGTAAATACTGCAGCACTAATTTGATTGGGATACCACAACTAACCAGCAGATTTAAAAAGCTTGAGGAAGTAACTGGTAGATTATTTGAAACCAATTGTGTGGATGATAAATATTCTGCTTTGATCTTAAAAAACCAGGGTACCTTCTTTGGTAATTTTGGTGGAATTGAAGTCTCAAATGATAATCATCTAATTTATCTTGATGGCGTTACCCGCACGGCTCTTGCAACCGGAAATGACTTTTTCCTGAACCCGAGCTGGAGTTCCATCATTGCTGCCTGCTATTATGGCAGAGATATTCCGAACCTGACTTTTAAGGTGTCAATGCTGCTGGCAACGCAGAACCTGATGCAGTTCCGGATGCTGCTAAATATTATCAGTGAATATATCAGAGATGATGGCACAACCCCGATCTATGAGATCAATGTAGGAAATGGAGCAACTGCTGAGACCTTTATCAAATGCGCCAAAGCTTTGGATGAAAGCGGGATCAAGGGAGTAAGTCTTTCTGCTCATATGTTCATCAATCCTGATTTGGGTATGGCGGACTTCAATTGGATTTCAAATGCTCATAAGGTGCTGGAAAGCGGAACAAATTTAACCTATAAATATGAAAGTGACGGCACTGCCCGTGAGATGGATACAATGGCAGCTTATTTTCTTTCGGAAGAGGAAAGAGAAGAAAATGCCACAAAGATTGGCGATGTTATCTTTTATAAATCACTCAAAGCTTCCCAGGATGGAAGAGATTTCATGAAGAAAGGCATCAAAACAGTATTTGGAGGAGCTTCTTACGAGAAGAAATGCTGCTGTAATTGCGATTGTTAGTTATCGATTGCTATAGCTGAGAAATAAATTACTGAAATTGGAATTCATTTTGGAGGAAAAATGATCAAGGATTGGAATGCGCGATTTTCGGACAATATCAAAGATTTTGGAGGGTATTCCATTGGAAAGATCTTCAAATATTTAAATAATCCGGAGATTATTTCTCTGGCAGGAGGACTGCCTTCACCAGACATGTTTCAAAAACATGAAATGAGACTGGCTTCGGCAAAACGCCTGGAGAATGATATTGATACTATTATGCAATATACCGGAGTACCGGGAGAAAAAGCTCTTATTGATGCCATAATTGGCTTTCTGAAACGCGATAACATAACCTTAAGTGCGGAAAATATAGTGGTTACATCCTCCGGGCAGCATGGACTTGATCTCACGGGGAGATTGTTCATAAATCCTGGAGACGCTATTATTATTGACCGACCCACCTTTGCAGGAGCAATTGTAGCTTTTCAAATGCAGCGTCCAGAGATCATCGGCATTGATATTGAGGATGATGGACCAAATGTGGAAGAATACAGAAGACAACTGGAATCCCTGAGAAAGCAGGGCAGGAAACCCAAATTCATCTATGTAGTCCCTGATTTTCAGAATCCCACTGGTATAACCACTAGTCTTAAGAAACGTGAAATACTGCTCGATCTAAGCTATGAATATGATGTTCCTATTATTGAGGATAGTCCTTATCGTGATCTCAGGTATACAGGAGAAACGATTCCTTCCATATTCTCACTTGATCAAAAAAGAGATGGCACGAATGTGATTGGTTTATATACTTTCTCCAAAATATTCTGCCCGGGCATCAGAGTGGGATTTAATATTGGAGCAGAAGAGGTTATCAGCCGCATGATCAATATTAAGGAAGGAAATGTCCTTAATACACCCAAATATAATCAGGATATGTGCACAGAATTTCTCACTGAAATGGGTCTTGATGAGCACATGAGCAAGTGCAGAAAGTATTATGGAGAAAAGCTGGATATATTTCTGGAAACCATGAAAGAATATTTTCCACCGGAATTGGGAGTACACTGGACAAAGCCCCAGGGAGGTCTTTTCCTCTGGGTGACAGTTCCTCCTGAAATTGACACCAATGAGCTGTTTCATGAGGCGATCAAATATAAAGTAGCCTTTGTGCCTGGTGATGTATTCTATGGGGAAAATCCTGCCAGCAATGCTATGCGTATCAATTTCTCATTTGCCACTAAGGAGCAACTCGCAGAGGCAGTTAAAAGACTGGCAAAATGCATTAGAGGGCAATTAAATAAATAATGATCAAGGAAATATAATGAGAGAATCAATAAAATACTATTCTACAAATCTGAAGGCTGCGGAAGTTAGCTTCCGTGATGCTCTGCTTAAGGGTATTGCACCTGACAGAGGGCTTTTCATGCCCAAAGAGATACCATCGTTTTCAGCTGATGAACTAACAGAACTGGCTTCACTAGAATATTATGAGATCGCCTCTGCGGTGCTTTATAAATTCCTGAAAGGTGAAATCCCCCAAACTGATCTTCTAAATCTTGCCAGGTCTGCCTATAATTATGAAGTTCCACTAGAACATGTATTTGAGCGTAAATACGTAATGCGGCTCGATCAAGGCCCCACAGCATCATTTAAGGATTTTGCTGCCCGAATGATGGGAAGATTGATGCAGTATTACTTGAAGACAGAAGATAGGAAATTATTGATACTTACAGCAACTTCGGGTGATACTGGCAGTGCAATAGCCAACGCTTTTTATGGTCTTGATAATATCAAATGCCTGGTTTTATTTCCCGAAAAAGAAGTTACTGACAGGCAGCGCAAGCAGATGACAACCCTGGGAAAGAATATCCAGATTGTGGGGCTAAATGCCAAATTTGACGACTGCCAGCATCTGGTAAAACAGGCCTTTGCAGACACTGACCTTGATTTTCTTAATCTCTCTTCCGCTAATTCCATTAATATTGGCAGAATCCTGCCCCAGATAGTATATTACTTTTATGCTTATGCAAAACTCAAAAAAGGTGCAGATGATAAGGTGATCTATTCTGTTCCATCCGGTAATTTTGGTGATATGATGGGCGGTATGATCGCCAGTAGAATGGGTTTACCTGTAAAGAAATATGTGATTGCCTGTAATGAAAATGATGAATTCCCTGTATTCCTGAAGACAGGACAATACAGGAAAATTGTCCCTTCTAAAAATTGCCTGTCCAGTGCGATGAACGTAGGTCACCCCAGTAATCTCTCCCGGCTGGTAGCCTTATATGGTGGAGCAATGGACGAAAAAGGTAATGTTTCCAAGGCACCGGATCTGGATAGAATGCGAAAAGATATTTTTGCGGTCAGTGTAAATGATAAACAAACCAAAGAAATGATCGCAAAAGCTTATCAGCAACATAAACTCCTTCTGGAACCCCATGGTGCTGTAGGCTGGTCAGGATTGGAATATTTCCTTGAAACCCATCCAGATTACAATAAGCCTGAGCAGTTATGCGTTTCTCTGGAAACTGCTCATCCAGCAAAATTCCCTCAGCAGATTGAGGAAATCCTTAAATTTGACCCTGAGCTCCCCCCCAGTCTGGAAGGTTTGGAAGAAAAGGAGGAGTCCTTTGATCTTCTGAAAAATGAATATGATGCCTTCAAAGAATACCTGATAAGGAAATATAAATGAAATATATGATCATACTTGGTGATGGGATGGCAGATCGCCCCATAAAATCCCGAGAAAATAAAACTCCCCTCCAACTCGCAAATATTCCCAGTATAGATAAATTATGTTCAATAGGCAGGACCGGGCAACTGGTAACTGTGCCACCCGATATGCCGCCTGGAAGTGAAGTAGCAAATCTGGCGGTTCTGGGATATGATGTATATAAGGTCTATCAGGGGCGTGGAGTACTGGAAGGTGCCAGTATGGGTGTAACCATTGAAGAAGGTGATCTGGCAATGAGATGCAATCTGCTCTGCCTGGAAGATGATAAGATAAAGAATCATTCTGCCGGACATATCACTACTTCGGAATCACATCTTCTAATAGATGCCCTGAATGAGGAGCTGTCTAATGACCAGATCAGGTTCTATAAAGGTATCAGCTTTCGGCATCTGTTGGTGATAAAAGGTGGAAATAATGACTTAAAATTTACTCCTCCACATGATGTGCCAGGAACTCCCTGGCGGGATGTGCTTATCGAGCCTACCAGTGATGATGGAATTGAAACTGCTAAAATCCTCAATGATCTGATCATTAAATCACAAGACGTTCTCCGAAACCATCCGGTTAATCTAAAAAGAAGAAAGGAAGGAAAAGACCCTGCTAATTCTGCCTGGTTCTGGTCTTCTGGATATAAACCTGCCATGAAAACACTTCAAGAGAAATATAATATCAAGGGAGCAGCGATATCTGCTGTCGATATTATTAAAGGACTGGGAATTTATGCTGGTATGGACGTAATTGAGGTAGAAGGTGCCACTGGACTGATAGATACTAATTATGAAGGGAAAGCTGAAGCAGCAATAAATGCTTTGAAAGACCATGATTTTGTATATCTACACGTGGAAGCAACTGATGAAGCAGGTCATGAAGGTAATATAGATAAAAAGATCAAAGCTCTCGAATATCTTGATAGCAGACTGGTTAAATATATCATGGAGCAGGCAGCGGATATGGATGAACCGGTTTCGATCGGCTTGATCCCTGATCACGCCACTCCCTGTGAGATCAGAACTCACACTCATGATGCAGTGCCTTTTGTGATCTATAATCCCACGTTGAAGGCAGATGAAGTTACCGAATACAATGAGTTTTCGGTTAAGAAGGGGTTTTATGGAGTGCTTAAGGGTGATGAGTTTATCAAGACACTCCTCGGGTTATTATAGTAATATCACCATAACCTGATATTCCGTCATTTATTTCAGTAGAGTGATCTTATTTATACGTGTCTCTGCACCACTAGTAAACCTGCAGAAGAAGACTCCACTTGCGCATGTATTGCCATGTTCATCTTCCCCATTCCAGGTCAGAGAATATTCTCCCATATCTAACTGACTATTGATCAGTGTTTTTACCTTTCTCCCCTTCAAGTTATAAATTGAAATATTAGTCTGTTGAGAAGCATCGGTTACGCTGTAATAAATTGTAGTCATTGGATTAAAGGGATTAGGATAATTCTTCAGGTATTGAGCCGGAGGAGGAGTATCTTCCGGGAAATCAAAGATCATCTGCAATAATGACTTCATGCTTTGAACACTTTCACTGTTTCCACTCAGGGCATTATTAAGCTCTTCAAATTCAGACCGATACTGCTGCAGATATTCTATATCATCAATACTCACGCCATAAGAAGTACCAGTGATCTGATGTTCATTACCCCAGTTTGCTCCTATACCGATCACATCATTTTCATCTATAATCCCGTCACCATTGGCATCAGCATAAGTGGCAGCATTTTCCGCCCAGGGTTCAGCTGTAAAACTCTGCCAGTTAAAGGAAATATTATCCCGTTCAGCTCCTTCCAGCAGGAAATTAATACCAATTGGAAGAATATCATATTCATCAACCACACCATTATTATCACAATCTCCTGGATATACGGAAAGCACTGAGATTTGCTGCCAGATAGCATCAGCGCGATCCTGGATGAAAGTTCTTAGTCCGGGTATAGTCTGCCCCATGCCCACCATCACATCATCATCACTATTGGTGAGGAAGTCCTGATAAGAATAGAATTTATTAGGGTCAGCCATCACATAAGGATCGATGAATGCTTTAAGTTCATCAATACGGGCTGAGAGTGTATCATAAGAGGCAGAAGTTTCCAGCAGCAACCTGATCTCATCCAGATATTCCTCTCTAAGAGAAGCATTTTCCAGAATACGCCTATTAAGAGGTCTGTCATCCAGATTAGGAATATCCAGCACATTCAGGTTTACCACATCCCAGTTGTTCTTATAAGCCCCAAAAGACTCATTCATGTCCCAGGGGATAAATTGCAGCCGGTCAGCAATCTGATCATGATAAAGGTAAAAATTGCGCCCGGAACCAGGATAGCTGTCAAAATTCGAAAGCACCATACTAAAAGCCAGCATTTGAGCTGCCTGCTGCAAGTCAATCTGAGGATCAACCAGCGTGATCAGTTCCTCATCAGAGCAATTATTAAGATCGTCAAGCATCTGCACCAGATCGCTCCAGTCATTAGCATCTTCATTGGTTTTTAGCTCATATTCATCATAGTAATCCTCCTGGTCAGAACCAATATAGAGCATGGTTGCACCATCATCAGCAGCTTTATAAAGATTACCTGGAATCTCATCGAAATTCTGAGCGATAAAGTATTCATCTATCTGCTCTACCTGAGTATAGAGTCCAATCAGTTCACCATCTACATAGATATTTGCAAAAGCTGTTCTGGACGAGGGAGTTATCTTACGAGCAACTTCATAGGAAAGCACTTCCCTGAGAAAGCTGGGATCATTGATGCAATTTGAGAAATTAAGCTTGGAAACTCCATGCAGGATCTCCCCATCAAACTTATCAAATTTCATCTTAAAAGGCTTTTTGGGAGAATTGATAGATTGCACATAAGAAGAATTACCCTTATAGCGAACCCCCACATTTTCCAGCACCAGAGTGTCATTAAAGGTAACCTGCACAGGTATATATTCTTCTCCATTTTCATACCAGTAAGCCAGAGTATCAGCCCAGTTCTCGATATCAAAGTGAAGGTCATATCTATATACCACATCAGGCAGGAAAAGCTCACTTGAAGTATCTTCCACCGGCAAATAATCATTCTGGTTTTCTGCCAGAAACGAAGGATACATCTGAATAAAGTCACCACTTCCATTCGGATAACGCCCCATACTGATGTCAGTAAGCTGCACTCCAAAAGTGATCTCGTCAATCACATTAAGGTCAGTATCACTAAGAATGATCACTTCCCCTGAAGCTGATATTTTAAAATTCGCATGGTTATCACCTTGCTCTTCTTCTTCATCACACCAGATTGCCAAATATTCTCCAGCATGGATGGACATTGCCGGGAAGGTCCACTTTGCATGATCATTATCTTTGTCCGAAAGATGCCAGCCCGTGAGATCTATCTCTTCTGTACCAGTGTTATAAAGCTCAATCCAGTCATCAAAATCACCATTAGGGTCTGAGCCTGCGTTATCATTTGAAGCCAGAAATTCATTTATTACTATGCTCTGGCTGAATAATAAACTACCTGCTGCCAGCAGAATCAGGAATATTATATGTCTATTCATGTCATACTCCCTTTAATCCGTTACAGGCAACACTGTGCGGAAGCCAATCAAATAATAATAATAACAGGGAGCGTAAAATGTACGGTTAGTTGCACGCAGATACTCAGCATGATTTGCCCAGCTTCCCCCTCTGATGGAATGCCAGCTACCTGATTCAGGACCCGCTGGATCTATCTGTGAATCTGCAGTATAGCCACTATACCAGTCATGACACCATTCCCAGAGATTTCCACTCATATCATATAATCCATAAGCATTTGGTAAACCTGATCTCACCTGATGTGTACCATACTGAGGATCATCTCCCCCATATTCCCAGGAATTCCCATACCAAACCGCATTGCTGTTAAATTCTGTAGAATCAGCAGCATTTGCCGGATAGGGATCATAATCCTTACCCCAGTAAAAATCAGTGGTTGCATTACCCCGATAAGCAAATTCCCATTCAGCTTCCGTAGGCAGACGATAACCTGATTTTGTTATGTCGCTGGTCATATCTTCAAGCTCACATAAATTACCAGGCGTGCCGCTAATACTCGTATATGAATATACACTGTCCAATCCTGCAAAACGACTGAGTGCATTGCAATAAAGCACAGCATCTCCCCATTCCAGTGTATAAGCAGGATATTCATCTCCTACGCCATAGGGATTATTCCAGTCCGGTAATATATAATCAGCATAAGCAGCGGTCATCACACTGTCATATTCAGCCTGAGTAACTTCGCTTTCATCCATCCAGAAATCTCTACCGAAACTTACATTATGAACAGGAGATTCATCTTCATAATCTGTTTCCGAGCCCATCTCAAATTGGGCATCAGCAGCTTCGATCAACACCATTCCAGGCATTGTTTCATCATCAATATCAGTTGTATTGTCATCATCACTGCAGGAAAGCATTATCAGTGATAAAAGGGTAATTAATATTATCGCTATTATTGATCTATTCATGACCATCTCCTTATTTCATTAAGATCATTTTTCTGGTTGATATATGATCACCATTTGCTAATTTATATAAATAAATACCAGAAGGTACTGTGTTACCATATTTGTCTTTTCCTTCCCAGACCACATTTTTCTGACCTGCCTGCAATTGCTCATCCACCAGGGTTATCACCTTTTGTCCTTTCAGATTATAAATTCCCAGTTCAGTATTTTCAGCAGCATTATTGATCACAAAACTGATCGTAGTGGATGGATTAAAGGGATTAGGATAATTTCCCAGCAGCACTACAGAGTCGATCTCATCCTCATTTATTGCACTCACTGGAGTCAATTCAATAATCAGCTCTACCACCTGATTAGCTGCCAGTTCAATATCTTCACCATATTCATAAAACTCATAACCTTCATGTTCACAGTTCAATTCATAAGTTCCTGCCGGGATTTCAATTGAGAAATTGCCATCTTCATCACTCTCTACTTCAAATTCACCAATAGTGATCACTGCTTCTGAGATAGCCAGAGAGGTAATTTCATCAGTAACTGTTCCAGTAATTTCTCCATTAGGATATAATGCTGCTAAACCGGGATAATCTATTCCGTAGCGAAGGCAGCGCGCAATCTCAGAAGTTGTATTCTTTGACCATTGTATGGCACCAGATTCATCTACTTCAAACATATCACCACTGGTAGATTCGCAGATCAGCGTATTGCCATTTGGCAGACGCTGAACGCTGCCCAGATGATTGGAATAAAATCCTGTCCCGTTTGAATATTGCCACACTGGCAGTTCAGGAGCAAAAGAAGTTCCTGGTGTCCAGTTGTAATTATAAGTATTTTCATAAGGCGGCTCTATTTCTACTACTTTTGACTGATGGTTATTATCCCCGTTATTAAAAGCCATTAAATTTCCTGCTCCAGGACAGTCAGGTGGCACCCAGTAGGCACAATGTACCACTTCAAAGTTATAGCTGCCATCTGCACCATAATTATCAGGATTACCCCAGCGATAGAGAATATCTCCACCCATTCCGCTATTGCCACCTGCGTGACCGGCAGCTTCTTCCGTTGTTGTACTGTGGTCTATCACATAGATTTCATCCATAAAATGAGAACTGATCACTATCTGATCAAGCACTTCATTATAATCTATTCCATTAATATGCAGCCAGTCACCTCCACCGCCACCAGGTCCTCCCCCGGCACCGCCAAGATTAATGTCCAATAGCTCTGGATGATCTTCCACTACTCCATAATTTAATTTTGTAGGGTCATGATCCTGGATCAAATGATCCCAGAAATGCCATTCCCACACAACTTCTCCCCCAGTTGTTCCACTCGGCTCTATCTCAACAAGATAATCGGGCCACAAAGTTAATGCCGTTGTGCGTCCATTGGCAAGACTTTCTGCTCCAGTTTTTATTTCCCAGCTGATTAACAGAATATTGCCATTGGGCATGGGCTCAATATCATGATGAGGTAAATAATCATTACCATAGTATTCAAATTCCCACACAGTATCAGCATCCCAGTCCAGTTTCTCAAACCTGCCACTGCTGGCTCCTCCCTGCATGGGAGTATTTGGTACACTTACTGGTCGCAGCAATAAGCCGTCTTCAAGAAGGTAGGTTGAATATCCTCCCGAATTAGAACTATACCACGTGTGAACTGTATCCCCCTCCATATCCAGTAAATAAGTGTTATGACTCCCATTGGGGCTATATAGCGTATACCCCTCATACGCTTCCTGGGCACATAATACCCCTGTTATTAATATCAATAGTACTATCAGTTTAATCCTGCTCAAAATAAACCTTCCTTTCATTTTATTAATTTATTTCTAATTCAGCTTCCTGAGATACCTGATATTCACATTCTATCAGATTCCCATCTTCATCATAGGCATTTATCTCGCTCTGAATAATATTAAATTGTGTGATTCCTGCATTCTCACAATTGAATGTAAGCTGACACAACATGCCTGTATTCGCTACTGGCTGCTCATCCTGCTGCAATGTCATTGATATGTGAACAATTCCATTTTCTGCCTGAACAAATACAAGACTATTATCTGAAAATATCTCGCCAGTTACTATTTCTGATTGATTGTCATAAGAAAGATATTCTTCATCATACTCTAATTGCAGACACAAGCCAAAAATAGGCTCAGTACACTCATCAACCAATATCTTTAGTTCAATATCTTCCCCAACATTTGCCGAACTCTCCACTAAATATGGAGTTAACTCTATCTTACTCTCTACAGTAGCAGCATCGTCAAGAGCACATCCTGCTAATAATATTAATCCGATTATAACCATAATCCATTTCATAGTGCCTCCTTATTTATTATTGACCTTGATAATATTATTTCCCTGCAAAATAATTTATTCTAGTACTGTTTTCTTTTTTTCCCACCTCCCTCAAATCCTGCCCCAGTGCTCAGCAAACTGCACTCCAAACAACACCACATTTTTTTGTTGTGTCGTTTCGAGTGCAGTTACCGGTTGATTGGCTGATTGCTGTCTGAAGGCTGATAGTTATTTTTTTTGACAAAAATAATGCCTGTTATTTTTTAACATGAATTATAAGAATTGAGGAGCTATTATGGTAAAACAGGGATTTAATTTTCCTGAGCAACCGCGGCAAACTGCGGTGGCTGAAGTTGAAGAATGGTATCAGCGCCATTTAGCAGAACGATTAGGACGGGAATACGTGCCTATCCGTCGCAGTAATTTTGGTGAATATGATATGGCAGTAAATTATCTTTCGACTGTATTGGAAGAAGCCAAAGCTATAGAAAAATTATCTATTTTCAATATTGACCATATGGCACAACTGGAATTCAAGGGAAGTGATGCAGTTAAATTGCTTGATCGTGTTTTGCCTGCTGATGTGGCAGGTATGAAAATCGGGCAATGCAAATATTCTCTGCTATTGAACCAACTGGGTGGTGTGCTGGATGATCTGATCATGATGCGGATGGCAGAAGATGAATTCATCCTTGTGATCAATGCTGGTCATGACATTACTGACGAGAGTCAAGGCAAGATCGCTGATCTGGATTTTATCTTAACATTTAAGCTGGAAGATGAAGATGTGATCGCCACTGATATTTCTGATCAACTGGTTAAAATTGATGTCCAGGGACCTCTATCATATAAGCTGATAACCACATTGTATGGAGATAGTGTAATAAAGAATCGCCATAAACCAGATAAGAATATGCGCTATTTCACTTTTAATGAATTTAAGCATAAAGGTGAGAAATATATTATCAGTCGAACAGGCTATACCAGCCGCTGGGGCTGGGAACTTTATATTCCTGTAGCGAAAGCTATTGAGCAATTCCAGCGGATACTCGTGCTGGCACTTGATCTGGGTGGATTACTAGTAGGTCTCGGCGGTAGAGATGAAAACCGGATTTCGGCAGGAAATTTTGGTTTACCATTAAATGGCAGTGAATACACTCCAGATACCACTCCCACAAATTGTCCCTTATTCGCAGCAGCAATTGATATGAATAAACCTGAATTTGTCGGCAGATCAGTACTGGAGCAGGAAATAAAAGCTGGTATTGATAAACGTATGGTGCTCTTTATTACTGAAGGTATCGTCTCAGGTCGCGGAATATATAAGGATGGTGTTAGACTGGGCAAGGTTACTTCCAGTATTAATTCACCTAATGTAAGTGAAGAAAAAAGAGACTTTATCAGATCAAGCCGTAAGTCAGTTACTGGAGACCATGGTACAGCAGCTATTGGATTAGGCTGGCTGGAGCATAATCCCTTTGAAATTGACTCTGAAGGAAATGATATACTGCAAATAGATGACAAACCAGTCCGTATTAGAGTAGAATTTTATCGTGAAGATGAAAATGGTAAACCTAAAGGAAAACCCGTATTGGGATATATTTCTGGTGATGGTGTGAATGTAGCTACAGCACCTAAGCCATTAAAAAATATACAAAACTTGTAGGATTAAGTTCCTGCAGCCTCTGTCCCCTACCTCCCTCTGGGGGCAGAGGTACTTTTTCGCCCGTATTTCTGTGATACTTCCTTACTCCCAACTGAATAATTCAATTCAATATTTTTATCCTCAGGAATATATACTAAGATTTCCTGCTGCATTTCAGTAAAGAATCCCCTCATATCCTGGCTGAAGTCCACTTCATAGGTACCACCTGACAACTCAGTATCTAATTTATAGTTAATATTTGATTTGGGAAAACCAAAACCCTGAAAATACCATTGAATATAGAGCTTATCGGAAGGGATTATTTCGATATCTCCATTATAGAATGTTAAGTTAAGCAGTAGTGTGTCTGCCAGAGCATAATCTTTTCCTTCTATCAGCACCCTGTGCTTTTTATCACGGGGAGTGGCAAGTAGTGCGCCAATAATGATCAGGCAAAACACGACACTGAATCCCACAGTCATTACCCGTTTCTTGCCCTGGGGAAGCTCTTTTGCCTTGACCTTTAGATCGGGTGAAAATTTAAATAAATGAAAGAGCACTACTGCCGAGATATAGACAATTGCAGCACTCCAGATCACGTCTGAAAGGAAGTGCCCCCCTTGCAGCATACGGGTATAGCCAATCAATCCTCCCCCAAATATTCCTGCTGCCAGGCCTATTCCGGCTATAAATTTCTTTCTTTTCCTGTATAAAATATAAATTCCAAAGAAATAAAAGCCCATGGAGGCATGACCACTGGGAAAGGATTTCCCGGGACTGCTGCTGTCATACGCAAGTGGTGCTTCATATTGATATTTACCCCCGAATTCCGTGATTGACCTGGGTCGGGGACGCCCAAAATTTTCTTTCAGTACCGTATTAACCAGCAGACCGGGAGCGACTACCATCAGAGCAACCAGGTAAATATATATTTTGCGATAGGGCGCAAAGCGCTTGAAATTATACCCTAGAATGATCCCGATCAGGGCAAATACCGACAGCAGCAAAGCCGGTACACTGGAATAATCAAATAATTGCTTCCAGGGTGCCTCTTTTGCCTGAGTCCAACCCGTAGATTGATCATAAAAACCTTTCTCAATACGGATATCAAGATCAGTTAAGTTAAAGATTGCCGTGACTGCCAGCAGCAGCAGACATATAATGATAATTTCTTTATAATATTTTTTCATAGGTTCACAGATAATTTTATTACTAATTCCACGCAAGATATTTTTTACTACACCACAGCCCAAAGAGTCCAACCACAGAAAACACTGAATTACACAGAAAGGAAATATATAAAGCTAATTACACTAACTAAACAAGTAATGAATTCTTTTCTTACATTACATTTTCAGTGCCTTTCTGTGCCTTCAGTGGTTAAAAGTCTTACATTACATTATCCGTGTTGTCCGTGGTACAATCTCTTACATTACATTTCTCTGTGTCCTCAGTGACCTCTGTGGTGAAAACTCTTACATTACATTCCTCGTCTCACGACTCACTTCTCACGAAATGTCGGATAAAGCACCTTCGTCTTTTATGCTGCCTGCGGTCGAAGAATTTCCACTGATCCTGCACCTTATTATTTGTCTCAAGCTCAGGATTGCTCTCTGCCCTATCAATACCATTCCTGATATAACTCTCGATCAATTGGCTTAAAATAAGGGCATTAGCCCCCTTTCCCTGCAGTTCCGGTCGTACTCCTATCAGATATAGATCAATGATATCTTTCTTTTTCAAAGCCCTCAGGATATGGATAAATCCCAAGGGAAACAGCGAACCTTTAGCTTTTTGAAATGCTCTTGATAACGAGGGAAAGGTCAGTCCAAATGCTGCTACCCTATCATTTTTATCCAGTATAAGGCTGATATATTCCGGATTGGCAAGGCTGATGTATTGCTTGATATATAATGTGATCTGCTTCTCACTGAGTGGGATAAAGCCATATAGGTCTTTATATGAGTTGTTCAATACCTCAAATACATCATATAAGTATGGTTTCAACTGGCCGATCTTAGTCGCATGAATAATCCGTAAATTGTTCTTTTTCTGCACTATCCCGGCTATTCGCGTAATTCTTTCCGGCACTTCTGCTGGGATCTTGATCTCATATTCTATCCAGTCAGCATCTTTCTCGTAGCCAAGTTCTCTCAGATGCTCGGGGTAATAGGGATAATTATAGATAGTTGCAATAGTAGATTCTTCTTCAAACCCTTCTATCAGCATTCCTTCAGGGTCAAGATCAGTAAATCCCAGAGGACCATGAACTGCTGTCAAACCTTTTCCCTCTGCCCAGTTCTCTACTTCATTGATCAGGGCTTGGGATACTTCCTTATCATCAATAAAATCTATCCAGCCAAACCGGCAGTATCTGTCATTCCACTTTTCTATATATTTATGGTTTATGATCCCAGCAATTCTGCCCACTATTCTATTATTCTTATATGCCAGCCATTGTCTGGATTCACAGAATTCAAAAGCCGGGTTCTTTACCGGGTCAAATAGACTCATTTCGTCATTTGATAGTTGGGGTATCCAGTATTTATTGCCTTTATAGAGCTTGCCGGGAAAGTTAACAAAACTTCTTAGCTGACGTTTATTTCTCACTTCTTTGATCAATATTTCCATACTTCCTGCCTTAAAACTCACTGCTGATTATATTTGAGTGATATCAGTTCAAGTCTGTAAACGAACAAAATCACACTACCAAAAATGTCAAATCTAATTAGTTAAATAATAGAAAATAACTAACTTCTCCTTCAGTCAAAATAGTCCACAAAGACGATTCTGACAAAGAAATTTAGGTTACGATCTGATGAGTGTGCCTATTTAACCCTAAGTGAAATTTATCACTCAAAATTAAACTTTAACCACTATGGCATTCATATCTCGTAAAAGTATGGAATGAAAACAGGCATCCCCCTGTTTTTCTTTGAATTTTGTATTATAAATAATTGAATTAGAACATGTTACATCATGCTATTTAATCAAATTAGATTACACCCTGAAGGGGTGATATTACAATAGCTACGGGTAAAACCAGTGGAAGATAAAGCAACAAATATACCCCACCCCATCTCGTTTTCGGCGTAGCCGAAAACGAGATGGGGTGGGGACTTCATGTGATTTTGAATCCATGGGTTCCACCCATGGCTATTATTGTGATGCCCCTGCAGGGCATTTTTGAAGTCAGTAAAATATTTTAATTTCGGGAGGATGCGAATATGGAATGAAAACACTCATCCCCCCGAAATTAAAATATACTGAACAAAATTAGAGTAAAATAAATATGTAACAAATAGCATAATATACTTGTATAAAAACATAGCTCCTAATAATATGACATCGACTAAAATAAAA